>VTLG01005201.1_pt1 | contig 42214 bp, 51 predicted proteins | sample 4694571 | NCBI WGS metagenome assembly VTLG01 (sample SAMN12604809, study PRJNA352737) | marine metagenome | biome: ENVO:00000447; feature: ENVO:00000209|ENVO:00000569|ENVO:01000036; material: ENVO:00002151; isolation source: viral sequences binned using virsorter ...
AGGCAATTTGGTGTGGTGAGAATGATACTTTTTTACTTTTTGTTACTTTCAGCTCCATTGTAAAAAAGCCACGCTTTTCAGTGTATCCAACTAGATCAGGAAAGCCAAAAGATGCCCAAGATTCAACACGTGTCCAAATAATATTGGGTGTATTTTTCTTAACTTTCTTCCAAAGTTTTGACTCGTCTTTCAAAGTAATTAATCAACCAGTATAACACAGCGATATTTCTCTACGGCACCCACAATTTTATTCTCAACCAATCTAATCTCTTTGATGTTGAACTCCTTTTGCATCGGGTTCCTGCCGTCTGGTAGCAACAGCATGACACCAGCGTCTGCACCTTCTGGTGACTTACAAAACTTTTCCAACACCTGCACTAGTGTTTTTGTTTTGTAGTTTAGATAACCTGACTTCAGGTCTTTGTGCACTGGTGATGATAGGTCTATTCTTTTCATTTGCCTTGTCCTCTATATCGTTTGAAATTTCTACGCTTGTGTTTGTTCTTGGGTCTGGATCTTACACTCTGTCCAATAGATGTTCTCTTCTTTGGTCCAGGTATGTGTTCGCTATATAGTTTACTCTTCTTTGCCAACTGTATACTCTCCTTCTATCAAGACTTTGTTGTCCTCGTATATCTTTTTCATCTTGGCCTCTAAGTCCTCGATAGACAAGTCCTCTATCTTACCAGTCAAACTTATTTTCTGTTCGATGTAGAGTCCTGCTGCTTTTCCTCTTGCCACTTCTGCATTCGCAGCTGCCGAGAAAGCTCCTTTAGATAAAGCTGCTTCGCGTATACGGCCGAGTTCTGTGATGTGTTTCTCAAAAGTAACCTCATATTTCTTTTGGACTTCTGTTCTGATCTCTCCGATATATTTAACAACGAGTGGATATTTGTTTGGATTACGAAGCTCAGATGCGCGCACATGAGCGCTGCCTTCTGCATAGCCTGCTTCCAATGCACATTCTGTTGGTGTCTTACGTCCTTCATTGTAAACCAATAACTCCGCGAACTTCTTCTGTTGTTCAGATAATTGTTTGGGTAATCCCATGGACGTAAATATAAGTTAATTTACTTTTTATTACAAGAGTGGATTGTCTAGTGATGCTTTGAGTTCTTCTATCTTTGCATCAATAAATTTAATAGCTGCATCATTTATTTTAACGTCGCCTTTGATTGCCTCTAGCTCTTTTATGATACCTGACAGATCTACAGTCTCATTGACTATAAACTCTTTGTCTTCTAACTGTGCGATACGATTGTTGAACTCACCCCACGCCATAAAGCCACCACCGATGGCGCCGATGACACCAAGTAGTGCAGCGTATGATGATAGTTTACTGAACATTTCTTGCATTTAATAACTCCATAAGATTTCTATATGCATCGCTAGTATTCTTCTTGTACTCCTGCATCTTAATCTGATGCTGTACTACAGGGTCTGTACCTGCAATGCTTGCTTGTGTAGCATATATGGTTTTGTCGTAGCTTGCAAGACTCGCCTGTAGAAAGAAGGCTGGATCACCACCAGGCAACTGGCGCGTGTCAAACAAAGCAGTATTTGTGTCAAAATAACTGGAAATGTCAGCCTGTGTAGACGTCATCTCACGAGATACTATTTCGTTAATTACATCGAGCGTCACACTGACTCTTTGCATTTCGTTTTTTATCTTACTTTGTATTGCCTTTTCTATGGCTGCAACTTTTATATCTAAATCAACTTCCACATCTGAGCTAGGTTGTTCTTGAGTTGGCTCCTCGATTGCCTCTTCTTGTTTGGCAATCTCTGCTGTCGGTGCTGGTTCGTCTGCAACAACTTCTTCGCTACTGGGTTGCTCTGCAATTTCTTCATCTACAATCTCCTCTTCGATTGGTTCTTCTTTTACTTCTTCCATCTCTGGCTTCTCTTCGACCATTGCCACCTCTTCTACAATCTCTGGCTCTGGTGCTGGTTCAGGTTCTGTTTCTACAATAACTTCTTCGTATACCTCAAAGACTTCTTCAATAAACTCTTCTTGCATCTCTTCAGTAAACTCTTCTACAAACATCTCCTCCATAACTATATCTTCCATGTATACCTCCTCCATTGGAGGCAGTTCTTCAAACATGTCTAGTGGTGGTAGTTCATCAAAGAATTCTACATTAGAATCATTCCAATCTAGCTCTTCAATAGCAACAACATCCATTGGAATGTATTCTTCCACGATAACGTCTTGGTAATAGTCATCTTCAAAAAAAAATTCATCCATCGCAATTATGTTAAACTCTTCTACAATCTCTATCTCTTCTTCAAACACAGGATTGAATGAGTATTCAATCTCAGGCGGTGGCTCCATGAATATATCTTCTGGTATTGTAAACTCTATCATTTCAAATTGTTCTAATTGTTCTTGCACATCTTCTATCTCGTCTTGACCAGGACAGGTTGGTGGGTTCTTTTGCCAACAATAAACCACACTAGTAGAAGTGGTGCTTGACAGTGTGTTGTAATCAACGGTGACCACAGGATCGCGCACATCAACGCCCGCGTGGCCTCCGTTATAGTTTTTGTTGCCCTGTATATCAAAACTAAACCTTACAGTAAGTGTGCCGTGTTGGTTTTGTACATCTGGTGCAAGTGTGAGCTGATTAGAATATGGATTGGTTTGGTAATTGTGATTTGTTGTGTCATGAAACGTTGTGCTCTGTGTTGTTGTGTCAACACCGTTGGTTGCGGTTTGTGTGAGTGTGACCGTTGACTCGACAGGATTCCACCATCGTATCTGTGCACCAAAGGTAGATGTAAACCCAAGTTGTAATTCTTCTAATGATAAATGATCGTCTGAGTCAATTATAGTCTCTGCATACTTGTCATGCTTACCGGTTAACCAGGTTGACTCGTTGATGTCAGAACTATCCGGAAACATTGTGCCTATCCAGCTGCCGTCGTCGAAGTCTTGTGAAACTAAGTTGCCTGTGGTTGCAGGATTACCAGACGTAACAGTGGTAATGGTTGTAGTGTCGCCTACGTTTGGCGTGTCTTCAAAAATTACGTCTGTGCTATTCGCTACCGAGCTTGACAGGATTGCCGCTGCCGTCAGTGATATAAGCTTCCTTCTCATCTAGTCCCTCCAGGATTTGATTGTCAACCTTCTCCATGTAACGTAGTGTTTTAGTATACTCTTCAAAGTCTGGTCTTTCTTGCTCGTACTTATTCCATTCTGCTAATGCTGCGTCACCAATTTGACCATTGAATGGACACGGTGTGCCAGCGTGAGCCATGGCTGAGAAGACTCTATTATCTTGGCAAAGTATGGATACAGCTGCAACTTTCATATTAAAGTCAAATAATAATTTAGATAGTTTCATGCGTTCACAATTAAGATCACGTTTTGTAATACCTATACTACCACCTATTAATGGTTTTTGTATTCCTATACCAACGCCAACAGTACAAAGATCTTGAGACATAGCAGAGATACCAGGAGCAGATGCTGAAGGCACAGTCCTAGTGTCTCCTGTATAGGAGTTGTTATTATTGTTTGTTGTGTTCGTCGTGGTTGTGTTCTGAGAAGATCCAGACTGATAATTTGTTGTTGCTTCACTGTGATATCCCCCTGTTATTGCTGTGTTGGTTGCTGATGTTCCTGTCGTTGATTGTGTGTTAGTTGTTGAGCCTGCACCAGTTACGTCTGCTGATACCTTAACACATAAAAGCACCACCAATAGTAGTGTAGATAAACCTAAAAATAATCTTTGCATGTTTCCCCCGATTTTGTTTTAACACTTCCAACGCTTACGTGCTTGTCGTAATCTTGAATTAGGATCTTTAGCAGCCTTTGGAAACTTTTTCATTTGTCCTGCACTACGTGCACAGAATGACTTACGTCTCTTAGCTGCTTTACTACCAGGTTTTACCTTGCCTGTCACTGCTGTTTTTAATTTACTTCCAGGATTGGCTCTTCGATAAGCTGCAACACCAGCACGTGTCATACCTGCTCCAGACTTTGTAGGTCTGAAGTTCTTTTTATTTCTTGCTGGCATATTATCCTGTTTTCTTGTCATGACTTCTCCTAATTGCTTCTTTGCCTTTTTTAAATATGTTGGCGACCTCAGTCTTGCCCATTACTTTCGCCCTTTGCTCACCGACAGTAAGGATTTGAATTTTCCTAGCAAACGTCTTTTGAACCTTTTTAACCTTCGCGACCGTCCTTCTAGCATCGGCCGGAGTCGCAAACTTAATTCCGACAGTATCTTTTGGATTTTCATCTGTGTATAGTCTCCTCCCTGAACCTCTTGGTTTTTTGCCTGTCCCTGTCTTTGGGTCAGCCATTAAATCATTCCTTGATAATATTTTTTATAACTTGGATTAGAAACGCTAACGCCGCCCAAGTCACCCTCTATCATCTTACCCATGTATCTGCCCATGGCTGCTTTTTTTCTTGCAAATGTTTTTACGTTTGTTGGTTTACCACCTGGGTTGCCTGCAGCTCTTTTTCTGGTTACTGCAGAACGTTTTTGACTGTCTGACATTCTAGCTGCTTTTGCAGCAGGTACACATTTTGGATATTTTCTTTTAGCGTCTGCCTTTTGTTTTGATCGGCCACATTTTTTATGGCCACCACCTTTTTTCTTGGAGCCTATGTCAACCCAATCTTGTTTGAACCATTTGTCTAGTCCTTTGTGACCAGACATGTTACGCCATCGCTACAAAAGTTGTAGGTTTTCGTTTCATAACTTTACCACAACCTTTTGCAATTCTGCCAGGTGAGCCACCATTCTTTAGACCTTGTCTTTTTAATCTTGCAGTCGCCTCTGCTAGTCCTCCACTGGCCTTCATGATTCTTCCACCAGTTGCAGAAGGTTTACGACCTTTAAAATCTTTTCGTTTTACACCTGATGGATCTTTAATCTTACCTGCACAAATTTTAGAGGCATATGCATTAGCATAAGCTGAAGGATAAACCTTAAACTTTCTTTTAGCTGCTGCTTTTCCTCTTGGACAAAGTTTAGTCACTATCTACTCCTAGCTGTTTGTGCTGCTCTCTTAAAGTTAGCTGAGGTTGGTGCACCCTTAGCACCTTTTTTTCTCATCTTCTCTCCTGAGCCAGCTTTGATTCTACGTTTCTTAGCTGCGATGTTTGCGTATAAACCTGGACGAGCCATTACTTCTTAACCTTACCGCCACGTTTCATCATAGGCTTCTTCATCATACCGCCGCCTCTTTTCATGACACGTTTCTTCATTGCGCCGCCGCCCATTTTCTTTTGACGTTGAGCAGCCATTCCGCCACCTCTTTTCATAACACGTTTTTTCATTGCACCACCACCCATGGCTTTAACTCTTTTGCCTTTGGTTGCTCCTGCAATTCTATCGGCTTGTGTTGGTTTTGGATTTTTGTCTATTCCTGCTTTTACACTAAGCATTCCGAAACCATTTTTACCGGTTCCTTTTTTTAACTTAGTTCTTTTTTTCATTTTGTGTCCTGGCATTTCTATATCTCCTATAAGATTGTCGTTTTAAAACTGTGCCCTCGTAATAATCTGAAGGCCAGTGTTGATAGTATCCAGTTTTACGTAAGTTGTCACTAGCTTTTTCTAATTCGTCAAACTTTTGTATCAATATCATCATAAACTCATTCTCTGGTGCCCAACCATTGGTGTCCAAGAAATCTACATCTTCCTCTTCTTCCTCGTCGTATGGGTGTGAGCACATCAGGTATATATCGTTTGGCACCATGACTCTATTTAGTATATCGGTAACTGAGTCCAACTCTTCTGGTGTGTACCCCACATCATCACAACCAACTATAACTATTTGTATGTCTGGATCTTTTGCAAGAGCTACGCCTTCTATTATCGTATCTTGAAACTGGGCAAAATTGTGGCACTCTAGTATTCTATATTTCTTTTGTAGTCTAGCCATCCTAGCGTATGGGCATACTGGAACATTACCCAGGTATTCATTCTTTGGCTCTAAATATTTTTCAGACCAGGTAAGAATATCGTCAGTTATCGATGTCATTCAAATGTTTTTTAAGCATATCTAACAACCACGGATTATCTCTGTATACACCCATGAAAGCATTAGATACTGTATTTACTACTAATTCTTCTGCATCATCTTCTTTAAGTGGGCCGTTTGCTTGGTTGAGAGAATAAATATAAACTATCGCATGTAAAATTTCATGCCATGTAGTATTGCAACGCTCTTGTCCTACCAAAGAGTCTTGAATATAAATCACACCTTCTCTGGCCCTGTACTCGCCGTAGCTATCTGTCATGTCATCCGTAATAAAATCAGGTCTGACATATTTTATTTTGATAGTTCTATATCCTACCTTAACTTCCTCCGGTCTGCCATTAGCCGGGACAACCATGCTAGTTGTTATCTTATTCTTCTTTTTATTCATGCTTTCTCCTTATAACATATTAGTGAGATTTTGACCCCCCAGTGTCAGAATATTTATTACCATTTTCGCGTGCGCGCCAAGTGTACAAAAACTGCCAAAAATTGACTCTGAGTGCCGGTGAGTGCCAGTGTAAATTATAGACTGGCATCGCTTATCCTATTGATTCTATTGTTTAAATAGCAAAAAATGCCAAAGTGCCGGTGTATTTTGGAAATTTTATTCATTTTTTTTGACACTAGGGGGTCAAATCTCCACTATATAGTAGAGGTGTTGCATAAATATCACACTTCCGGTAATTTTCTGCCCTCACAGAAAAAAGCCCATGTTTTAAGATCATTGCCTTCTTCATCTTCGACATGAACATCATACAATTCTTCAACCAATTCTGCTTTGTGCCAAAAGACATGGTCCAGGCACGCGCCCCGGCCCGTGAATGATGCCAAGTTGTACTCGCTGTACCTGGGCTCATCTATCCCCTCGAACCACAGCATCGCTGTTATTATCCATATTGTAGAATCCATCTAGTCTCCCCAAAAATTTATGCTTTGCGTCTCTGAACTCCTTACCTTCTATCACAAACTGTTGGTAATATCCATCTTTACTGCACATCATAATGACACCTTGCTCTATTGTGGTACCATATACCGCATCATGAGCCATACCATACGCTGCCATTTGTAAAAAATAATCCCCGATCCACTCTCTTTGTTTCGGTTTATTCGTTTGTTTAAAATCTATTATACTGATCTTGTCCTTGTACTTGGCTACTAGATCAACACTACCCGCATATAATCCTGGGTAATACAGTGTAGCCTCTATACCGTAAATTTCTGAACAGTCATTCAATCCCCGCTCCACGATTATTTCTGCCATGCGCGTTGCTTCAACGCCTAGTGGTGTTAGATCAAGAGATCGCTCACCGCGGATTAGATCTTCGAGGTACTTATGCATCGCCGTTCCTCTTATGGCAGCATCTCGTGTAATTTTTTGAGCTTCGCGCAATCCGACTCTACTGCGCCATCGCTCAAGACTCTCTTGCTTTTCTTTTGGTTGTGTTTGTCCGAGAACAGTTGTGACAGATGGGAGGCCTCGCTCTTCTCCGTCGACTGTGTAATGCCTAAGCCCTGCAATATTTGCGCGTGAACTCTTTGGGTATACGTACTTATCGACAATTTTCATACCATGTGGGCATTCTTAAAAAATATTACCCCGTTTTCATAATCAAATTCGTGCGGATTACCGACTAGATCTTCAGGTGACATCTGTCCCATCCTGGCCCAGTTAGTATGTCCATATTTCTTTTTACAAAGTTTATCTATCGAGTGTGCCGGAAGACCACTAAACTCATCGACGGCCTCATACGGCGCGCCGGTGTCCTCTGGTATCCACTCTATTTCAAATTCGTCCATTATTCCTTCATCGCGTATGGATCTGTCGATAGCATACGCTGTTTCTTGTCTGGCTGTTTACCCATAATAATATCTTCCATGTTCTTGTGTAGGTAGTTTGCCATTTGCCCTATCACATTATCTTGAGATAGTGTGTCAACTAAATCTTTCAAGGACTCACCGTGCTGTAAACATCTGGATATCAACTTGCCTGATGCTCTGAGTTCTCTATCCAGGTATGAGTCTGTTGGTTTGAGTTTAATCCAGAAAGCCATAGGTGTGACGCCTGTATCGCTTGCAACATAATCTAGTATGCCTACCACTCGACGTTCATCGATTGGTAAAGCGAAAGTAGCGCTCATCATCCTGTTAGGGATTTCTTTTCTCACCTTGTTCTCCTTAATTAAACTCATCTCGATGGGCCTCAATAAATTGGTACAAGTAACTATTCGTTTCTTTTACCTGTTGTATCTCTAACCACATTGTTTCAATAACACTATACATATTAACCATGGTTACGATATTTACAATCATTAATCCTACCCCCATAGCTAAAATTACCCACACCAGCAGATCGCTAGTGGACCATTCGAGCTTTATCTTCAAGTCTTTCATATGCTTTAATCCTTCTTATCTCAAAAAGTTGTTGCAATTTATTATTCCATATCATTTTACAGCCATAGTCCTTAGCCTCTCTCATGGCTTTCATGACATTGTCTATTCTTTTCTCCATCATACTCATATTGTTTCTCCTGATTTCATCCACTTCGGTTCAATACCACCCTCGATATTCATTCTACATCGCTCAGCAGGTAACCACACCCAACCCTCACAATCACATTGTGGACAGTTGGTTTGCAGCGAACAGCCTGCCTGCATACGTATAAAGCCATTCCCAAAACACCTGGGACAAATGGCTTTAACTTCTTCTTTTCCCGTTAGATCTACCATTTTTCTTTTTCATCTCTTTCTCTAATAAAAATTCTATGACTTTTTGCACACTTACTGGCACTTCAAACCTATTTTGTGCTAGACTCAAAAGTTTTGAGTGTGTGTCTGTAGATACTGACACTGATTTAAATTTACTTATATCTGGCATTTTCTTTCCTTTGTTATATTATTATATGGGATTATATAGGTCGAATATTATATTTGACAAGAGTTTATTTTAAAATATTATGCAAATATCTCTCACCTTCATATGCCGGTGGCTATCTCTTGCTGCCGGCATTTTTTATTGAGTACAGTTCATCCAGGTATTTAAACGTAATTTTACCGTTGACGTGTTGGGTGTGTCGTGCCTTACAGGTCAAACATTGATATATTCTATCATCTTTACCAGTCACTAATCTTACAAAAGGCACATAATTATCGCATGACTCACATATGCCTAGTGTAATTTCTACTGGATCATCATCACTGTATGTCACCCCAATTATCTCCTTTTTCGTAGTCTACCTTGTTCGGGACCTGTAACTCAACTGCTTCTTCCATAATTTTAATAATTTTATCTGCATTTTGTACGCTCGATATTGAGATATCAAGTTCATCATGAATTTGTATATGGGGAATCACCCCCTCTCTGTACAGAGCCAACATGGATAATTTTGTCATGTCCGCAGCTGATCCTTGGATCAACTTGTTCAAAGCTTTGTACGTGAACGCGCGTTTAATCCCCGGGCCATGTTCCCTGAGTGCATCAGCATGTGACAATGGTTTCTTAATACCAAAGCCATGGGGCTCCCACATATCAAAGTGGCACAGTCGTCCCCCTATCGTTCTAATCTTACCAGAGTCATCGGCGCGTCGCGCCACTGCTTCTGATAACATTTTTACAAACGGTGCTTTTTGGTGATACGTTTTTAATAGTTTCTCTGCAGCATCTTTCATCAATCCTAGTTCTGCCATAAGTTTATTTTTACCCATGCCGTACATGATGCCAAGATTAATTGTCTTTGCTTGTTTACGTTCGATGCCGGCCATGTCTGCAATCATCTGGTGAAAGTCTGCACTGCCGCTCCTGTATTCATCTACAATAGTTCCTGTGCCCTCTAATCTCATCAGTGATGCAAAGTGCACAAGTATTCTAGGTTCTTGTTGACTGTAGTCAAAGCAGCCCCACTTGTGTCCTTCTTCTGGTATGAATAAACTTCTAATCAGCGGGCCCAGATGCTTGTGTCTTGCTGGTATCTGCTGGAGGTTTGGATTGTTGTAACTGAACCTGCCTGTAACTGTACCGCCCTGGTCAGATCGTATCTGATTTATCTCTGCGTGTATGCGGCCGTTGTGTTCGTGTTTTAATATTGTGTCGATGAATGTTGTGTTTGCTTTGTTTATCTCTCTTGCTTCGTTAATAAGTTTAGGGAGTTCTGCCGGGTGTGTCGCTAAAAAATTTTTGGTAAATGATGGTGCACCCTTATCTGTTCTGTCGTATGGAATCTTTTGACCATCAAATGCTTTTGCAATGGATGCGGCAGCCCAGATCTCGACGTCAAATCCTGCTAACTTATTAATATCTTGTAATAAATTTTTCTCTGTTTCTTGCAGCTGTGCCTTGACAGACATAGCTTTTTGTACATCTACACGTACACCTTGAAATTTCATATCGACCAGACACGGAAACAAATTTGTTTCTAAATTAAACACATCCCACAGATCTTGTTTTGATATTTCATGTTGTAGTGCATGCCACAACTTCAGTGTGATCTCTGCATCTTTCTCTGCATACTCACCTACAAACGGTGCAGGTAATCTCCACATCTCTGCTTTTGGATTGACACCAAAGTCTTTTGCAGCGTCCTGTAAAAGTTTTTCATTCTTACGCATGCCGATATAATCTTTACCGATAGAGTCTAGTGTGTAACTAAATCTATTCTCATCAATCAAACTTGCGGCAATCATTGTGTCAATAATGCCACCGTTTATGTGAAAGCCAAGTGATCTAATCCAGGACACATCATACATTGCGTTGTGAAATATTTTTGTAGAGGTTGTGTTTAATAATTCTTCAAACCAATCCAACACCAATGCGCGATCCATGTTGCCCCCACCTTCGTGCGCTATAGGAAAATAGCCGGACCAGCCCTCGACCGCAACGGCTATGCCGACTATTTCCCCGTCTCTTCTTACCGCACCTGATCCCATTGTGAGCAGGTTTGGATCTCTTGTCTCTAAGTCAATAGCGATCTCACTATGACTGGACAAATCTGGTAGTCTCTCTGGTGGCACCCATTCTGTTTCTGGTGTAAACAATGGTCGCTGTAATGTTCTCACTTATATTCTTCCTTTAATTTGTTCAGAAACCAAATAGCTTTGTCCAAATCTTCTATTGGTTTGCCTTTATGTTCATGGCGCCAAATGTATTTAATCGCTGAACCTTGACAATAGTATTTGAAACCATCACCCTGGCAAGACTTAATTGCATCAATGCAACCAATATCACCTTTGTTGTAGTGTGATGGAAAGTTTACTGGATCATTTTTCTTCATACATCTCCTTTATTTGTTTTTCTATTCTTCTAATATTATCGACACCCCATAAGCCATAGTCCATGCTTGTTACAAGTCCACCCTGTGAATACAGTTTTCTACTTGGTCGTGCTATTCTCTCTAAGTATTTTCTGTAAATAGTTTTGCACATGTTTATTGTTATGGCACCTTTTTCATCGTTGGCATCCCAACGACAAAACACAATGTTATCTTCTGTGTAACCAATGTCCGGATCAAAACGATCAATAGATAATAAGTCTGGTGGCGTTGAGTGTCTTTTCTTCGCTCCTTTTACTGCTAGCTTTCTACCTATCTTGAAAGGTTTGCCTGTATAATAACAAGTCCAACCATATTTTAATTTGTGTTCTTCCCATGCTCGTAAAAATTGTTGTTTAGTTAAAGTGTGTTCTAACTTTGCTATCTTACGTGACCCAGCAGACTTTCTGTAATCTCCTTTAGACTCTTCCATCTTATTTTTTTTATTTATTCTTTTTTTAATGTCGTTCCATTTAGAAATTAAAAAACCAGACTCAGTATTTAAATACTTTATACTTTGTCTTCTCATGTCTTCTTTATCTTTGTAACCCATTATATTGTGTAACTCCTCTCATAATTTCTTGGTTCTAATATGTGTAAAGATTTTTTTGCTCTAGTCACAGCAACATAGAATAGACGGTGTAATTCGTCTGGATCAATATCGTTGTGGTCAAGAGCAGACTTAGTAATATCAGGTAAAAGTAATACATTGTCAGCTTCTCCTCCTTTTGCTCCGTGTATTGTTGATAATGTTATGCGTGGTGTTTGTGAAATTTTTTCTTTGTTCGCTAACATGTTTCGTATGTAGTTTTCTGTCTCAGCGTCTAACCCATCGAATGCTTTGTACCAAACATCTTGTGTTTGTAATCCATGGTCCGAGACGCACTCTTCAATGTAATAACCTTCTTCGTTCTCGTCCATTGTTTTACCTGTCTTGTATCCTGGCGCAACGTTGTCACCAAGATAAGAATAAATATTTTTTATTGATGCGATTGGTAATAATGTTTCACTGTTTCTCCATTTTTCCCACGTTTGTATCGCAAGAAGTAAATCTAATTTTATGGAGTTTTTTGTTTTGTGTGAGTAGTACCACCCCTGCAGTCTACATAAATCTTTTATGTCATCTAAAAAATAATTCGCAGTCGACAATACCAACCACTCGCCTTGTGACATGTCTATCTGTGTGACGTCAGAGTATCTTGTCAAATCACCCACCTCTTGTCTTGGCATATAATCTTTATCGTATCTCTTTGAAACATTTCTAATAATTTTTTGTGACAGCTCGTGTATTGGTCCACCCGGTATTCTATAAGATTGATTTAATGTGTCGACGTAATCTACCTCTTCTTTAAGTGCAATAAAAGTATCAACATCAGCACCAGCCCATTTAAAAATAGCCTGGTCATCATCACCAGCAATATAGGTCTTGTTTGCTTTTCCCCATAACGTTCTAACCATTCTCCATTGTAAGGGTGAAAGATCTTGTGCCTCGTCAATAAATAACACATCGAAAGACGGTGATATATCTTGTTCAATAAATTGTTCCAACATGTCATTATAATCTATTAAGCCTTTCTCTTTTTTATATCTACTAAGTTCTTGATCTAAAAGATATAATAGATCTCGCTCAATGTCCATACTGTGTTCATTTTTATTATACTCTTCCAGGACATTGGTGCCCATTACCCGCGATTTGTTGATAAGTCTGAGATACTCATTGTCAGAACTAAACACACCATCCTCTTCACTATGCCATGCTGTTTTTATTGGTATGCCACATTTCAAACCAAACTCTCTATAGTCAGAGTGTTTCATCACACGCTCTTTCTTCACACCCAACATCCTGAATGCTAGTGAGTGTAACGTTCTAAAGTACGGTATCTCTTTTTGATCTATCATAAACTTTTCTTCTGCTCTTGTGGTTGCCTCCCACGCAGCTTTCTTTGTAAAAGAAAAGTATCCTATCTTTTTTATGTCGACACCATCACGTAAAAACTCTTCTACTAAATTTAGTAGTGTGGTTGTTTTACCTGTGCCTGGTGGTCCTAGTATTATCGTCTTCACTAAAAAGGTGTCTCCTCATACTTAACTTTACTAATCGTTGGTTTTTCTTTTTTCATAGATTTTATTTTTACAAGATGTGGTTGTTGATCTTTTACTTTTAGTCTTGTCTCTTTATCAAAGATGTCCTCTAAACTTTTTAATAAGTTTCCTGTTTTAATTCTATCCATCTCCCAGTTGTTTCTTTTACAAAAAGCAAAGAAGTCATCCATCCTAAAATATGTAAAGCCCTCATCACTCCAAGCCATCTTACGTAGTATGTCATCTCTTGTTCTTGCCTGTGGTCTATTCACTGTAAACTCGTGTAATAAATTTATTAGATGCTCTTTTGGGTCCAACGACTTCAAAGGTTCTATCTCTTGCAAACTGGCCATCAGTGTTTTTAAATGCACATCTCTCCAGTCTTTTGCTTTTGGTATTGGTGACACCACGTTTGCCTGCTCTAATACAGCCACAGCAAACAAATTAGGATTGTGTAGTTGTTCTGTCTTCAACTCTACCCTGCTGCCACTAACATTTAAAAACCATTGTGGTGGATTAGATTTAATCTTTGTAAGTGTATTTAGTTCTGGCATCTGTTCTTCTTCAAAACCAACACCAAACTTTTTTGTCCTACATTTTGCAGGATTGCAAACACTACATATTGGTTGTTCTTTACATCTGTATTTATCGTAGCCACGTTTACCAATAGATTTAATGACATTTTGTACCTCTGCAGATCTCAAAGGTGGACTCATGTATTTGTGATTGTCGTCCTCTAATACATCTTGCCAATTATCTGGGTTGGCTTTCTGTCTGTATATCGCTAAATTAAATAAAGAATTGTTTCTTGATCCCTCACCAAACCCCTCTTCTGCTAGGCGATTAAGACAGGGTGGTCCATCAGGAAAAATTTCTACAACCTCCGCTTTCTTTACAATTATGTTTTCTATTTCTGTTCGTGTCTGTACCCATTCGTCGTATATAGAATAGAATGATTCTAAACTAGCAGCCTCACCACCAGCTTTCATCGCATATCTCAAACCACGCACACCACCGTGGTATGGTAAATTTAAAAAGTTACCTGTGTCTCCACGCTCAACTAGTATTTCAGTTTGTTTCGGAAAGATCTCACTACCTGCATAACCCAAAGACTCCGCCATGGCTTTGAGTTTAGACTGCATCAATGATGCAGGAATAAACTCTGAGGCAAATAAAAACAAATGTGCGCCACCAGATTTTGACCTAAATGTGACCAAAGGTAGACTAAGTCCTTTTATGTTTCTCATCAAAACAAGATGATCAACATTGTATACATCAATATCTATGCAACCCCATCTACATTCGTTGTTTTCATTTATTGGTATGATACCAAGAGCCGGTTCTTTACCATCTACGTGCTCTTGCCACAGTTTATCTGTAACCTCTTCTCTTTTAATTAATGCTTTTGCTACAGCTTTTCCTTTCTCAGTGACCTCTCCGGTCAATTTCATTATTCCGTATGCACTATTATTACCTTCAAATATTTCTTTAAACTTCATTTCTTTGCTTTAGGCCTCCCTATAGCACCACCTCTATTTGGTCTCCAAGTGGGTTTACAAACTTCAGTGCAATAAATTTTACTCTTTTGCCATTTCGTTATCTCGAACGTTTGATTGCACGTTGGACAAATCTTTTTCATATCTTTTACTTTCCTTTCTTATATAATAAAGAGACCCCAAGAGGGGGGAGTCCTGGGGTCCCACCATGATTAAAATGGTACGTCGTCTTTCGACTTAGTCTCACCTTCACCATGTTTTACTTGAACGTTTCCTACGCTCGAAGCAAACTGTTTTGCAGACTCGTACAAGTTCTTGTCTTGTACAGGACCAATCTTTTGCACGTTCCAACCAAACCAAGTCCCCTTGTCGTTTGATTGTTGCACTGTGCTTAGATTGTACACGTGACTGTAAGCTGCTGGTGTGAACATACCATTCTTACCTTTAAGTTTGATACTGTTCATCATAGAGTTCCACGACCTACTTACTTTCAGTTGTGTTGATTTCATAGTAATCAACGCTTGTGACATGTCATCCAACATCACAAAGTAAGAGGCTGTATTCTCTAGATAGTTACCGTTCGGTAATCTATCTTTGTAGTCAGCTCCTCTAGTGGCTTCTTTTATTATACCACTTTCAACTGAGTGAATAGCAACTGGGGCGCTTGTGCCCTCACCTCTATCACTCCACTCAACGTACTCACGCTTATAACCGCATGGTATTACGTTGACTCCCTCTACACCATCATATGCCTGCTTAGTCACGGTATTAAATATCATACCCGCCTTTGCACCTTCTACATACTTGGCATCCCTTTCATTCACTTCAGGGCTTAGCTGTCCCAGCACTCGTAAAAAAGGCATTGCAAAATCGCCCTGCCCCATTTGGTCCATGCCGCCAGCTTGGTCTTGTTCAAACATGCTCGTTAGAGCCACGTCTGACTTTTCTTTTTTTGCTACTTGGTTCATGTTTCTTTTCTCCTTGTTCATGATTTCCGGCCTATTTTTGTTTGATCCTTCACAAAAGTGTGAAAGAAATCCGAGGGCATATCGAGGCCGGCCTCGATACGCTCTCTAAAGAGTGCTTTCAAAGTCATAGGTTCTACCTTCTGCTTCTGCGAAGGCTCATAGCCTTCTCGCACTGCAAGGCCTAGCAACTGCTCTGCCTTGTTATCCTCGCCCTTCCCGAACTGCACGGCAACCTCATTCTTAATGATGTCGCCTAGTCCGTTATTACGAAGCCATTGAAAAGCTGACTCTACCTGATCTTTTTTGATGGTGCAGTTGTAAGACTTTCTTATGTCCACAGAACTGCCGTCAGCTAACTTCAGAGACGACAAACCCTGCTCTGCTAGGAGGTTGGGTATTATCTCTGAGCCAATCTTGTCTGCCTGCTCTTTTTGTTTTTTGAGCTGCTTTTCTAAATTATTAATATTATTTTCAATATCAGCTAACTCATTGCAGTAGCTAGCTAATGTCTGTATGTCTGTTTTTTCAATTAATTGTTGTTGATCTTCTTCAAAATCAATGTCGTTTATCTCACTCATTGTTGTTTCCTTTCTGATATAAATCTATTGTAAGTGGGTAGTATTTTGTTTCTTGTCTGTCCCATTTGAGTAAATTAAATTTACCTTGTGTAATGTCACTGACTATAGCACTAGACAACCCAATAACTGCTGGATCACCAGTGCACAAAATATAATCTCTATCTCTAAAATCTTGTAAGTTCTTGCGCATCTTTTGTATAAAAGGTGCCGCTGAATAAATTGCTTGAGACATTGGCGGTAAACATATTACCAGATAACCAAAGTCTGACGCCCCCAAAATATTTATATTTTGTGGCGGGTGTTGTAGCACATAGACGAAAGTTTCTTCTGGGTTCTCTTTATGAAATTTTAAAAACTCAGTTAGGCTTTTCGGTTTGTACAGTTCGAATATTTGATTCTTCATTATCTTTCTTTTCTACAGCAGTAGCTGCGTTTAATTTTTCTGTCAAGTCATCAATTTGAATATTCAAATTAATTATTTCAGTGTTGTTTTTTTGCAACAGTTTAAGTAGTGACTGTATAATTTTATCTTTGTCCATTTCTTTCTCCGTTTATAGTTGACAATAATTTAATCATGATTAAATATAAGTCAAGAAAGAAAATATGATAAAACATTATAAATTTAAGACCAAGCCATACGAGCATCAATTGAAAGCCTTAGAAAAATCCTGGGCTTCTGATACCTTTGCTTTGTTTATGGAGATGGGGACAGGCAAATCCAAGGTTCTCGTTGATAACATCGCTATCCTATATGACAGGGGCGCGATAAAAGGCGCATTAATTGTAGCACCAAAAGGCGTGTACAAAAACTGGGACGCAATAGAGTTCCCGGTTCACCTACCAGACCACGTAGAACACACAAAAGTATTGTGGGAGGCAAACATAACTAAGAAAAAACAAATGGAACTTGACACTTTGTTTGACGATAAAGGTGATCTTAAGATATTGATAATGAACGTAGAAGCATTTTCTACACAAAAAGGACTGGACTTTGCACATTCTTTCCTTAACATCTTTGTTGGAAGAGCTTTGATAGGGGTTGATGAATCTACCACGATCAAGAATCCGACAGCAAAGCGAACAAAAAATATTTTAACATTAGGGAATCTTGCAAAGTACCGTAGAATATTGACAGGCTCTCCAGTCACTAAATCACCTCTTGACCTGTTTAGTCAGTGCAAGTTTTTAGATCCTTTCCATCTTGGTTATGACTCTTATTATGCCTATCGATCTCGTTACGCTCACATGTTAGAAAGAAATTTCGGTGGACGTCGTGTGCAGATTGTTGGTAGCTATCGTAGACTAGGAGAACTAGCAGATAAATTAGAAAAGTTTTCTTATCGTGTATTAAAAGAAGATTGTTTAGATTTACCAGAAAAAGTTTTTACTAGAAGACTTGTTGAGTTGACTGACGAACAGAAAAAAGTTTACAGACAAATGAAAGAGATGGCACTAGCTGTGCTTGATGATGGCAAAATGATGTCAACTATGAATGTCATGACTCAGCTTATGAGATTGCATCAAGTAACTTGTGGCCATTTTAAGGCAGACGATGGTACAATTACACACCTTAAAAACAATCGTGTTGACTCGTTGATGCAGTTGTTAGAAGAGACAGAAGGCAAGGTGATAATTTGGGCAAACTATGTTGAAGATATAAAAAATATAGTGACTTCTTTGAAAAAAGCTTACGGAGATGACTCTACAGTCGAATATCATGGTGCAGTGGATGCTGGGGTCCGCCAGGAGCAAATTGCTCTATTTCAAGAGAAAAACGGCCCTGCACGCTATTTTGTAGGAAATCCTCAAACTGGAGGCTACGGAATTACACTGACTGCTGCTAACACAGTAATTTATTATTCTAACAACTATGACTTAGAAAAAAGATTGCAGTCAGAAGATCGTGCGCATCGTATCGGCCAAACTGGCAGTGTTACTTATGTGGATTTGATTGCAGAAAAGACTATAGATGAGCGCATAGTCAAAGCACTAAGGAGTAAAATAAATATAGCTAATGAAATTATGGGAGAAGATATTAAAGATTGGATTTAAACGAGAAGTATATTTTCGTATTTGGTCTTTCCTTCTACTTTTGTTGCTTTTAACACTTGTGCTCTCGACCCTTCCTTCACCGCTGAACAGTGCACCCATCCTGAATTTGGATCACCAGGTTCATAAAATTCCAGAATTAGTTGGTCAAAGTTTGTATTTTTATTAATCCACGTTGCAAGTTGCATGTTGTCCACTCCGGGTATCTCGAAGTCTGCTGCCTCACCCTTGGCATGTTGTGACTTAGCCGAAGACCCGATAGCCTCGCACAACGCTGGGCTTCGATAGCCCGAGGATATAGCGACCGGTTTACCAAAGTGATCTCTCACTGGTTGCAGGACAGTCTCCGCTAGGTGAATAAGATTTTCTACGTGCTCGGTTGAAGGTTTATTGTCTATACCTTTGCGAGTTGCAGTTTGAGATTTAGTCATCTCTGCTAGTGAAAAATTTTCTGATAGTTTCATAACATCCCCAATAAAGTTTCTATAAATATTAATCCCACAGCCCCCACCGTGGAAATGACAACCCAATAGATCTGATCTATCTTACCACCCAACTTCTCTACATCTTCGTGTACGTGTGTAATTTTTTGATCTAGGTGAGCAAGGTGATTTGTTTTTATTAATTCTATTTCACGCTCTACACCTTTTATATGACCATACAGAGATATAATATGTTCTCTGTCACCTTCTGGTGTTATGCCTTTAACCGTATCGTTCATTACGCTGTCCCCTGTTTTTGTCGTAATCTAATGGCTTGTTCGCCCGGTGATAATAAAGCAGTTTCTGTTGTTGTCAATCCGGTTTGAGGGTTGACGTTAGGAACTTGCGCTTGCACGATAGGAGCTGGTGTGGTTGGTAACTCAGCAACCTGTGGTTCTTCTACCGGTGCAACCTGTGGTGTTTCAACTGGTGCAGCTGATTGTTCATCTGGTTGTTCTAGTTCTTTTTCCATGTCTTCAAATCTAATACCTTTCCATTTCATCTTTGCTGCTTCTAACATACCAAGAGGGAAGAAGTATTGGTAGTTGTATATTCTTTGATCTAAGTCTGGTTGGTTTCTAAGTATTTTTTCTCTTCTAGATTTAAGACCCTCTGGTCCGTAAGATAGAGGTGTATAGAAACCATTCATTAACATAATTGCTTTTGTAGGTATTCCATCTGAACCTGGTGCCAATCTTTTTGCAAGAGCTTTTAAAATTTCTGTTCTGGTCAACAAACCACTATCAATAGCAGCCATGGCTGCTTGATAAAATTCATATTGAGCTCTGAATGCCTGTTCATTCTGTTCGTTGTATTCTCTAACTAACTGTTCAGGGCCACGAGATTGAAAGTTTTCAGTGCTAAAGAAATCTTTAGCAACTTTTGCCTCTCTAAAACTTTGTTGGAACGCTGAGATTTTAAAGTCTAAACTACCCATTATATCAACAGTCACATTTGATCCACCCATTAATTTAAATATTTCAGTGTCCACTTCTAGTGGTTGTCCAACACCAGACACGTCACCACGTAAAGAATAGAATAATTTTCTACCTGAACTTATAATCCCCGGTTCAATAGTCTTGAAGAAGTGTGCCATGGATCTGTCAAATATTTCTGTGTCAGTCATGCCTTTGCTCCAAATAGGAGACCCTTGCCTTGTTCTACCGCTGGCTGCCTCAAGAAAAGCCTCTGCACCGATTGGTATACCAAAGAAGGTTCCTGTTACAGAATCATACAGTGGACCAACATAGCTTAAGTATTGTCTTAGAGTGTCTGTTTGTATTTTTTCAGGATCTAGTGTTTGACCAAAACTTAATCTAATTTTTATTTCTTTCATTCTTCTTCTAAGTTCTCTTGCCTCTTCACTATCTGGGTCAAGTTGTGCGTGTTGTTCTTTTAACTGTGCTAATTCTTTTGAATAATTTCTACGATCTGCAACTTTTAATAATTGTTTTGAACTGGCCACGATGATGTCATACGGATTGTATCTTGAAAAATCAAATACCTTGAATGTGCCATTCTCTACGTTTGATACAGGTATCAACGTACTATATTTCATGTATTCAGGTGCAAAATATTCTTTGTACACGTCTACTTGTATTGGTGTTACATTTGTAAGTGCATGACCTAAAGCTGTAACCCCTGCTGTCATACCACCAAGAGTTATGGCTTGACCACTTAACATTCTGTATCCCATCTCTCTTAAAACCTGGTTGTCTGATGCTATGTGTTTCATGGCCACGGCGGATGTAGAAAAACCTGTTCTAAGTATTTCAGATGTGAATGATACAAAGTTACCAATCGGTAGCTTTCTGATGGCTTTGATAAACTCAGGCACCTTACTGTATGTCGGGTAAGTTTCTCTAAGTAAAAATGCTGCAGCTTCTTCTATGCCTTCGTCTAGTGTTTTTCTAGCACCGGTCATGATATTATTTACGTTGTATTCTATTCCATGTATGTCTTCAAAAAATCTTTTTACTCCATTTATATCTTTAAAAGCACCCTTGAGTTGAGACATGTAATATTCATGACCATACCATTTCCACACGTTATCACCACCTGCGTACACTCTGGTTGCTGTTTTGTAAAATTTAGTATTCTCTGCTCTTTCTGCTAGTTTACCTATTGATTGTAATTTACCTGCTTTAATATCTTTTAGTATGGCACCTAGTTCTGATGCTACGATGTTTTCATCAAGCACACCCAGTTCTACTTTTCTCTGTATTCTTTTTATAAGATCAACTTCATTCACAGTTCTTCCTGCACCAAAAATATCATCCATAACTATTTTAAAAGCGTCTGTTACAGAAGCGCCACCACCAATGTGGCCAACATGCATTGGGAAGAAACCAGCACTACCAAAGTTACGTGTTTGTGTGGCTGGAGAGAAAACCGTTTTACCAGTTTGCACAGCTGCTTTGTATGCAATTAAGGATTGATAGAAACTATTTTGTAGTAAACTATCTAACATACCGCCCGTGTTTTCTACAGTTCTTTTAAGTTCGTTTGATGCAAACAAACCAATAGGACCATCTTTGTCTACAGTTGCAAGATCTTGCATTTGTCCAAGACCAGGTAAGTTACGTATTTGTCCAGGATCTGTTACACCTGCAGCAAGAGCCTGAGCTCTTGATGTAAACAGATATCCATTTTCCAAACCATGTCGAGCAAACTCTTTAAACGCTTTTATGTTTGCTGTTTGACTGACCAAACTTCCTGTAGTTGACATGACAGAGGCTCTTAAGTTTTTTTCTTGTCCAAGTAATTTTCTAATTACGGCAGGCAACTCTTCACCTGTTTGTAGTAATACATCGTCGCCTCTGAGTATTTCTCTATTAATTTGATTTAAAGCATTCAAAGGATCAACGCCCTCTCTTTTTCCTATGGCTATTATGTTATCTACGTTTGCTCTTGCAAACTCTCTAATGGCCGCAGCTTGTTCTGTCACTGGCACACCTTTTACAGCAGCCTCTACAAAATCTTCGTTCTTTGTAATAATTTCAGTCATAAAACTTACAGCATCATTTATTACAGCTTGGTTAGGTATGTAATTAGGATTGGTAAATGTAGCAAAGGACATACGCATATACTTATCTAAATTACTTTCAAGAGCAGCTCTCATTCCACTTCCCTCTGGTAACTCTCTAAAGTATGCTTTTCTAATTTGATCGAACTCATCTTTTAATGCTTTGGCAAGCTCTCTTAATTCTGGTTCTATTTTAGTTAGTTTTAAATTACCTCTAAGATATTCATAAACTTGTTCTAACATGTGACGCTCACCAGCTGGCGAGGTAAAACCTTTATTGTACCTGCCCAAGAAACCATTTGCTAGATCGTAAGCTTTTTTTTCAATACCATCTATGTATTTTTCTATCTCTCTTGCCTTTGATTTGATAAAACGTTCAGCACCACCACTTAAATTAAATGCATACAATGTTTGATTACCGGCTTCACGAAACCATTTTAAGAAGTTGTCAACTCTTTTTAATCCTGCTTCCAAAGGATCATTAGAAGTTACATCAAACATTCTCCATTTACTAAACTCAGGGAGTTGCCCCATGTTTCCTTTAAGTGATGGTATCAAGGCTCTACCACCCGTTGCAGCCGTGGCAGCCAATCTCGCTAATACATCTTTTCCTAAAAATTCTCCAAACACACCAACACCTCTTGCTAAACCTGGTAATACGATAGGGTCTTTTGATGCTAAATACGTTGCAGGTTTGATTGCAAGGACGTTTGCAGTTTTTAAAAGGCCACCTCCTACAAACAATGTTGGTTTTAATAAAACATTTTTACCTATCGCACCCAACGCTGGTCCCACTAATGGGAACAAACCACCAATCATTGCGCCCTCTGCACCAAATCTTAATCTGTTTTTAAAGTTAGCAGCGACTCGTTCTTTACCACTTAACTCGCTTGTGTCTTGATACTCACCAACAAGTTTTGAACTTAACAATGGATCATCAAACATCTCAGCTAAAGTATTATAAGGTCCACCAGCTATAAAATCAGCAGCACCAAAAGAAACCATGCCGGTCCCCACTCGCTTTGCAACATTAGATATTTGCACTCCTAATTTTGGTAGTCCCTCAAGAGCGTATGTTTTTTGTGCAAATAAATTTACTTTACCTTTTGATCTTACTTGAACAGCTTTTCTAAATCTGTTTACTAACTTAAATACTATACCTCCCGGTATACCAAACTCTAAAGCAACAGAAGCTATTTGACCTACAAAGGTTTCAGGTTTGGCCATGTCTGACTCTTCATACCTTCTTTTTAATTCTTCTGTAAACTCTGTTGGCAAAACAGCGTCAGGGATAGAAAAAACTAAGTCTAAAACATTGTATGCAAAATTAGTTAATCCAGTGTCCGCGGCTCTGTTAAACTCGTCTATTGCAGAAATATAATCTTGTTCATCAAGACCTTCAGGCGTGGAACCAGGACCTTTCACTTTTGTAAGCTCGTTCATCTTGTATATTTTTGGAAACTTCTCTTCCATTTCAATATCGTTCTCAACACCTCTGCGTAAACTGTTGTAGATAAATTCTATCGTTTCTAATCCAGCTACACGAGGATCTGTTGTTGCAATTTGTGCAAGAGGGCTTTGTGTTACTAATCTAGGTAACTCACTAAATTTAAACTTTACTGGTCTTGGTGGATTTAATTTATCAGCTAGTGTTGCCTGTATGTCTTCTTGTCTTAATAGAATTGTTTCTATAGCTCTGTCTGTGCTTTCTCGTAAATTCATCGCATACATATTTTGTATGTCTTGTTGCACATTCTTTGTTGCTTGGTCTACGCTAAACTCTATTGACCCAGGCGCCGGCACACCTGCTGCCATTTGACTTGCTAAAAATCTTTCTTCTTCTGATTGTCCACCAAGTCCTGGTGTTTGAAACTTTTCTCTTGAGATAGGTGTGCCGCCCATGGCCATACCTTTTGGAGCTAAGTCATCAAGAAGCGTAAAACCACCATCAGCGTTTCTTGGTATCTTGTACGCATAGCCTGCTTCTTTTGCTTCTTTTACAAGATCCATTCCATACTTTTCTTTGAATAATTTAAGTTCTTCTTTTGTGTAATACTTTGTAACTCCACTAGGTTTCATAATTTCAGCAAGAAATGGAGCGGCTTTTACATCTTTATTACCCACTGGTATGGTTGATTCTCTAACTATTTTGTTGTGCGCATTTATATATTCATCAAGAGAAATGTTTTTGTTTAGCCAACTTGTGTTTTTAAGTCCCAATTGACCTTGTATGGTTCCCAATAATTCATTTACTCTTGAATCAATAGTGGTAACAAAATTACCATACGAGTCTAAATTATTTTTTCCTGATGTTCTTATGCCCGCAAACTCATGCACTGATTCACCTTTTTGTGTGCCAACAAGACGTTGCAATATAGAGTTTCTATTTCCATTAGGCCTTAAAAGTTTTCTATCTGCTTGTGATATGTAAACACCTCTTTCAGCATAACCATAATAAGATTTCCAAGGACTAGCGGAGGCAAGTTTATTTAATTCTGTTATAATTTCATTTGCTAACTCTTTATTTCTTGGAAAAGATGCAGTAAAGGGGTCAAGCTGATCATACTTTAATGGTAGAATAATATCTTCACCCAGCATGTAATCCAAAATTCTATTAAGCCTAGTTGTTGCTTGTCTATCTGTTAAACCTCGTTGGCCTTTTTGATACCCTTCATACAACACTTCGTTTAAGTCGTCTAAAGTTGGTACTTTTCCATCATTTAATATTTTTTTAATTTTACTGTTTCTTGTTAATAAAGCCACGTCACTCGCTGTTTCAATTCTCATCAATTTTCCATTTAAATAACGATTATATACTTTTCCTAAATTATTAAGTTGTTGTTCAGTAATATTTTTAAATACACTAGCTCTTAAAGCAATTGCTTGTGATGGATCACCAACAGTTTTTAAACCAGTGCCTATAAGTTCAATTTGTTCTGGTTTTAAAATTCTATAAAGTTCTTGTTCAACTATGTTAGTTGCTTGATCTGCTCTTAGTTGACCTTTAACGCTTAAAATATCGTCCAACATTCCAGGAAATTTTTGTTCAATTTTTGCTATTGCCTCTGGTTCACTCAAGCGATTACCTTTTTTAATTAAATAATCATCAAATTTTTGTAATGTTCTATAAACTCCAACTGTTGCGGCATCATTAGCGTTAGCTAAGTTTTCAATGCCACCAAGTTCTATTAATTTTGAATTTGGTCCTATGCCAACAAAGTTTCTAGGAACTTCAATTTCACCGTTCATAATTTTTTTATATAAATCTAATATTCTTTTGTCTTCTTTGCTAATTGGACCAATGTTACCAGTTCGTGCTACGGTTCCGTCTGCTCTTATAAAAGGACCAGGTTTGCTTTTATCTATTCTACTTAAATATGTTGCAAAATAATCTTCGCCCGGAACTTTTGTTGTAAATTTAGAGTCTTTTGGAATGGGAGGTATTCCTGAAAAATCGTCAGTTTTTGACATGAATAAACCGCTGTCGTTTTGCGATCTAATTTTTAATGCAAAAACGTCTCTACGAAAATCACCTTGCATTCGATCAAGTATATCATTACCTATTTTTTGTCCTTTTAAATAGGTCACGGTTTCAGGTGTAAAATCACCATTAATATCAACTTCTATTTTTTTCAGATCTACACTTTTTGGTAAATTAAATTTAGCGAGTCTACCGGCAGTTCCTCTTATTACACCAACACCAGATTTTATCGCTCGTCCAGCTGCAGAAAAAGTACCACCAAGAAGACCAACGCCTGGTATAGTTTCTAAAGCAAGTGCACCCAACGCTTGAGAAAAACCATAAGAAGTATTAACATCTGCTACGATGTTTTCTAGTTCCCTTACGTAAGCTTCTTCTGCAGCACCCAGCTCTTTTGTTATAGGCACAAACACAGCACCTTCAGGAGCGCCTTCTATTCCTAGTTCTTCTGCTGTTTTAGGAGCCATGGTTCCACCCAAATTAACTGTGCCTTCCTCTAATATTTGTTTTGCATATAAAGGTGTTTCTAATGATTTCATGTAACTGTTATACGAGTCAGGATCAAAATATTGCATTTTGTTAAAATAATCTTGTTGAGTTGAAGTAATACTATATTGAGGTATGTCGTTTCCTTGTTGATCTTTAACAAATGTTACTTCGGATGCAGCATCATCTTTTGTAAACATGTAATATTGTATAGAATTATTAAAATCAAAAAAACCTCTTTCGTCAAATTGTATTACGTTTGGTTTTAGTTTTGGACCAAATCCAAGCCCAGCTGATAAAGGTGTTTCTATATCAAACTTGTCACCTAATTCATACGCCGATAATTCTTTGCTTTTTAATAACTCATATTTTTGTAATAAATTTTCAGTTTTAAAGTTTTGTGGGTTATTTAAGTATTCCTGATATGTTGCATAATATGGATTATATTGGTTGTTTCTTTGTGCTCTTCTTGCTTCACCGGGACCAAATTGTATATTTATAGGTGTGCCGTCTTTGGTGGTTATAAAACCTCTGTCAACTAATCCTTGAAATGTGAATATATCAAACGGTTCTTCACCAGAAACTTGTCTTGGTTTGTTTTTTAAAAGGAGTCCCAAATAACTGTTTTCAATTCTAGGATTGGTCGCTCCTGTTGCTCTTGCAATTTGATTGGCACCCGCTAAATCAGTAAATGTAGTTCCAACCTGTGGTTTTTTGGCTGTTACATTGTTTTTAGTTATGGGAGTATATTCCTCTGCTATAAAGTTTACTGCGTCAAACTGTTCTTGCGCTTTTAACGTGTAGTTAGGATCAGTTAATTTGTTAAAAAGAACTAAACTTTCAAGCTCGTCAAAATCAAGCGATGTTTGAATATCAGATTCTCTACGCGTTTGAACTTCTGGTTCTTCTGGTTTTTGAGGACGTATAGTTATTTCGGGTATACCGTTTCCCATATTAAACCACCTGTGTTTGTGACGGTAATACTAAATCTGCGTTAAATTTTTGATTGAATCTTGCGATGTCATCTTGTGTTTGTATTTGTGCAAAGTCTATCAACGCTTCTTCACTTGATGCTAGTAGTCTTATCACTTCGTTTGAAACCTCTTGTGGTAGTCTTGCTCTAAGTTCTTCAAAAGACAAAACGTTGTTGCTTGGCGGTGCCTCTGGTGTTGGAGCTGCAAAGGCTGGCGCTGCATTCATAGCGTCTTGTTTTTGATCTTGTTCTGTGTATGTAGCTGGTTGTGTGCCTTGTTGAAATCCAACACGACCACCTTTAGCAAATCCTAAATCTATTGGTGGCATCTTACCACCTCTAGCCCACCATGCTAAGTCCTCTTCTGGGACTACATAGGTAGGATCAAAGTCTGGTACGAATAGTTCATCTGCTCCCAATAATTCATCTACTTGTGTTCTAGCTATCTTAGCGGCTATCTGATTTGCTGTTAAACCTTTGTACTCATCTGGTCGTTCAGCATCAGGAGTGGCAGCTATTTGAGTAGCGTTTGCTTGTAGTATTTCGTTTTTAATTAAATCAGATAATGTTTTATCTCTGATAGAGTTCTTGTCTCTGTTTAATTGTTCTAGTTGATTGATAGCTTGGTCACGTCTAACTTTTTCATCGTTTGTGCCTTCTGGGTTAGATCCTCTAATTATGTTTTGTAGTATTATTGAATCTTGTAGAACAGCTTCTACTTCTAGCCTATCTGCTTCTGCTAATTTAGATTGTGTTGTTAATTCCCATTTTGCTATTTTTTCACTTGATGCTATGGTTGCAGCGTGTTGTTTAGCATCTTCTTCCATCGCAGCTGCTTGTGATGCCCCTTGAGCTGCTATATCAGCTCTGGTTGCTGCTGTTTTTAACAACGCCTCTCTTCTTGCAGCTTCTAGTTCTGCACCTCTGTTAAGTCTTTGTTGTTGAGCAGCATCTATCTCTGTTGCAAACTGTCCAAAAGCAGGTCCAGCTCTTTGTGCAAAACGTGCAAAGCCAGGTCCGGTGTTTGGTGATCCAAGTATGTTTGCACCCAATCTAGTAAGAGCTAAATACTCTGACAAACCAATACCAGGTTTTGCATAATCAGGTAATTGTTCTGGAAACAATTCACTTGTTGTTTGATCAAGGTCAGACAATATGGCTTGGTTTGTTGCTTGAAAACGATCCATGCTGTTTATATCTTCTTCTTGCGTGCCCTCATCAAAATTTTTTCTTCCAAAGCCTGACACAATACCACTGTCGGGTTTACCACCCATTTTAAACATAGGTCTTTTAAATACTTTACTCATTAATTAGCACCCAAAATTGATCCTAAACCACCAAGTAAACCAGCGCCAACACTACCAACACCTACGATAGTATCTAATGGACTAGGTGGCGGTTGAACATCAGTTCTAAACACAGACTGTGGTCCAATACCTTGAACTAGTGGTGCAAAGCTTGAAGAAAAAGCACCCATTCTTTGTTGTGGATCAAAAATTCTTTCTCTAGCTTGTGCTTCTAGTATTGCTCGTTGCTGTTGTTGTAGTGCTTGTTGCCCTGCACCTAAAGTTTGTAAACCTGCAAGTTGTTGTGTTTGTAAACCAGGAACCTCTGTAGCTCGTTGCATTTGTATACCTGACTCAGCTGTTCTAGCTGCATCGGCTGCCGCAAGACCCTGTTGTCTTAGATCAGCTTCTAATGCTGCAATACCCAATGATGTTTGTGCATCAAATACACCTTCTTGCACACCTTGACGTGCACCACCAAACGCTTGTGCTTGTCTAGCTTGATCTGCTATAGCAAGTCTTTGTTGTGCTCTTTGGTTTTCAAACGATGCTCTTGTTGCATCAATAACCTGTTGTTGAAAAGGCGATAAAAAAGGATCTCTAGCAGCTTGTACTCCGGCTGCAGTGACTTGACCTGTTGTTGGATCAACACCTGACAATCTTTGTGACTCATCTACAAAAGGTTGAAACGCAGCAATACCTGTCTCTCCTTCACCTGTTAACTCCTGAAGAGTTCCAAGCTCAGGGTCAAAACGACCTGTTCCTAAACCTGCTTGAGTAAGTTGTCGATTGATTATTGCTTGTTGAAACTGTGTTTGAGGTGTTACACCACGATACAACTGATCAAGGTCTTCTGTTGTAAGCGCTCTAGCTGTTGTTTTTTCTAATTCAGGAATAAACGCCCTAGCAGCACTTTCAACAAAAGGTGCAAATCTAGTTACATCAGTTGTTACACCGGCTAATGCGTCGGGGTCATACGTGAAGTAATCCTCACCTGGTCCACCACCTTGAAACTTTTTTCTTATCATTATACCATTGCTTCCATTTCATTTTGTAGTTTGTACAATGCGCGGGCCCCGGCTCTTGGGTCAGGCCTACCTGTCATCAGTTTACCAATACCGGACACTGCTTCATCATTCAATACAAACTCATTCTTTCCTACCATTGCTGGCACGTCATCAGCTTTTGGTTTTGTGCCAAGAGGTATAAAGCCACCACCACGTAAATCCATCTGCATGCCGTTTGGCATGTCAGGAGATATAGGGTCACCCTCTGGTGTGGTTCTTGTGCCCATGGCATTTTTTTCTCTGCCGAACAACTTCATCAGATCTTCCGTTTCTCCAGTAAATGGTTTTGGTTTAAAAAGATCTTCTCCACGTTTCGTATCAGGAACTATAAATGGTTTTGGTTTAAAAAGATCTTCCATTTCTCCACGTTTCGTATCTATTACAGGAGCTCTCATGCCAGCCTTAGTTCCCATTGGTCCCATTGCATCTAATCTGTTCATGTAATCTTCAACAAGATCCATTTTGTCTCTCATTTCAAAATCAGCTGCGGCTCTGTCCTCATCCATTTGTTGAATCATGCTTTCATATCTTCTTTTTGTGTCAGGAAATCTTATTTCTTCTTGTGTGTAGAAAAATGGCTCATCATCCATTGGGTTTAGGACATTTCTTATTCTACCAAATAAACCAGGATCATTAAGTTTCATGTTCATTTCCATGGCACCCAAACCTCTTTTCATCTTGTCCATAAATTCTTCTCTGATCTTTTGCTCTTCTACAAATTGTCCTATGCCACCCATTCCACCATTATCAAACCCAACACGTCCACCCCTTGCAGCGTATAATGTGTCGTCTGTAACATCTTCACCAAACTTTCTATCTTGTGGTAAATCATTTGGATCATACTCTTCAGGGCTGTTTATAAGTTTTGCTCTTAGTAATACGTCGATTATTTCTTGATCACTATACCCACGGTTTTTAAATGATTGAATGTAGTATTGACGTCTTAATGTTCTAGATTGGTCTCTTACCTGGTCTGCTCTTAAACCTCTTTCTCTTAAATACTCTCTGTAATCATCTTCTGCTTGTTGCATTGCTTCACGCATTTCAATAGTAAGTTTTGTCCCAAACTCTGCAGCTCCTGGAACTAAAGCTTTACCTGTTGCAAGAGCTATTTGTTTAGCCGCGTCCATTCCTGTTGCTCCACTTCTTAAAATATCTCTAACTGTGCCGGCCTCCGCGGTAAAAGGATCAACATATGGTTGTGCTCCTCTTACAAATTCTATACCAAGATTTCTTGCACCCTCAAGTGCGGTGCCTGTTCCAGCCTCTAAAGTTCCTTGAGTCAAAGCTTCTGCAAAACTTGCAGCTTCATTAGCCTTACTAGCTGCTGCAACAGATTCAGCATATCCAGGAGCGTTAGCTCCCAATCTGCTTACATACTCTCCACCTTGAAAACCTACGCCTGGTGCGGTGGCAAGTTCTTGACTAACACGAAATGTATTTGGATCTGTAACATAAGTGGGTGTTGTCCCCATTGGAGTGCTAGGGTCAAACATTAATCTTTCATTCACACCAACTTCACCAGGCACAACTCTTGGTGCAACATACTCACCATCTATGTTCACTCCTGGCAAGTCTGACGGTGCCTCTACCGCAGCTAGTCCTTGTGTAATGGCTGAAAAAGCAGCTGACACAACATCAGGATCATACTCTTCATCTTCCTCTGTTGTAAGATAATCACCTGCCACGTTTCCTGCCGCTGCAGCCGCGGCTATTAAAAATGGATTACCTGTAGCCAATGCTGCCAACATAGCTCCAGCTTTACCACCACCAATACCAGCTAAAAACTGTAACTCATCAGGCATTGCCTTAGATACTTGTCGTCTAAGTGGCTGTGCTAGTTCTTCGCCTAAAAACTCACCAGCGGGATCTAGTATTTGTTCTTCTAAAAACTCACCAGCGGGATCTAATATATCTTCGTCAAAAAAATCAATAACCTTATCTACAGGTTTTTTTATTTCCTTTGGTACATATTTACTACCCATTATATCAACTGTTCCCTATATTTCTATTTTGTAATGATGCAAGTCGCCTAGGCTTGAGATATGGCTTTTATTGAATTTACTGTTTTTTGCCATAAATTGCAACTATGATTCTGATCCTACAGCAGGCATTTTAGCTACCTTTATATAGACACTTCTTGATATATCTTCTCGTTTTGTGTCAGTATCTGGGTTATCGACATCAGCATCCCCCTCGGCGTCAGAGTCATATTCTTTGCCTGTTTTTAAGTTTTTTAGTACCACAGTAGTGTCAACCTTTATTTGAGCTATTTTCTTATCGCCCTCGTATAAGTATGCTACCGATCCTGGTTCTTCAAATGCCATATTTCCTCCTAGTCTCTTGTTATTTCTAGATACGACAGAACGACATGTAGGTCGTTAGCATTCTCTGCCTGCACCTTTATAACCTCACTTTCGTCACAAACCAAGGGTTGTGTCAGTAGCTCAGTTGTTGTTTTAGCAGCTATGTCCTTTTGTTTAAACAAGCTGAATATTGTACCACTAGAATTGACCAAAGTCACTGTAATCTCACAAGCATTGCTGGCATCATCATTTGACACCAAGAAAGACTTTACCACAGATACCGTTTCTGCCGGCACTGTGTATAGTGAAGTTAGGTCTGTTGTGGTTAAATCTACCTTTGAGTTTTTGTATCTATTTGCCATCTATCCTAAAAACCATGTTTGTTGTTGTGCATCATCTTTCACACTTTGTTGATACGTTGTATTTAGCTGTTGTATTAAAGTTAGAATGCTTCTGTTTATTTGTCTTTGTGTGCTTGTATCATACTTATCTTTTGGGTCTGGTATATCAACTATTAGTTTTGTCATTATCTGCCTCCATCCGGTTTTACGTCAAGAGCTAATGTGCCATATCTCCAGCTTTCGTTTACAGCTGTGTTAGCTATCTTTACATTTACAAAACGACCTCTTGCTCTTGTGTCTATTTTTGTTGTGCTTGATGTTACCGTAAAAGGACTGTGTGTAGATGAGGACTCTGTTGACGACGGAAAATCTTTTACAGCTAATGTAACACTTGCATTGCCTGCTATAGTTTTAAAATCAGGTAAAAATCTACTAACAGAAACAAACTTACTTGCTGTGCCTTCTTCTCCTTGTAAATCAAAATCGTATGATTGTAGACTAGATGTAACAGTAGTCACACTACCATCTTCGTTTCTTTGGTCTGTGCCCACCTCGTGTTGAAAATATTTAGTTTGTCCTAAACCACTCTCACCCAGTATTGTTGGAAAACTACCTGTGCCAGTTGTGTCAAATTTAGTTGCGTATGGTTTTTCATATACTTTACTGTCCATCCAAGATGTTCTTGATTCTGTTGACAGTGCCCACACACCACCTGGCACTTCTCCTGATTCTGCATAGTTGTAAGATACAGCTTTGTTATTAAAATCAGAATTTGCAGGATACCACCATGTTATTTCTGTAAACAAACTGTTAAGACCTGCTGCAACTTGTTGTCCTTTTGTAGTGTCAAAGTTGTCAAACACTTCGTCCTCTACAGCGCAAGGTAATGTTTTAACCGTTCCATCATAATACAAAAACCCTTTTGCGGTCATCCAATATGCGATACCGTCAACAACCACTGCTGCGTTTTTACCTATCAAACCACAGTTTGTGCCAAGCTGTTCTACACCAAATACAAATGGCTGACCCACGTTTCTAACTGCATACAAAGCATTATCTGTCCAAACTAATATGTCTTCTTTTCTTTGTAGTGCTCCCACTATCTTTGTGCCGTCTTGCAATCGTAATGTACCTGCTGTGTTTGTGGAAGTTGCTACATATGTATTTATGTCTTCTGATGCTGAAAAACGTATAAACATGTCGTCCTGCGTGCTTGCTGTGCCTATGGTTGTTTCTGTGCCTAGGTGTATTAAGTGTCTAGTTGTAGGTGACATGATAGATAATCTGGATGCGGTCGGATTGTTACCGGTTACAAAATCAGTTGTAGTTTTTGATGCTCTTACAGTTGTAGGATTAGTTGCTCCTGCATTCCATGTAAATGTTTCACCATTTGCAATAGTGGCCACCAACACCTCACCAAAGTTTGTCAATGACCAGAGGCCAGGTTCTAGTGTTGTTTGGTTTGCTGGTATGGCAACACCCCACCCACTGTAATCAGATGCATTTGTAACTGTAGCACCATTAGCATGTGTTGTAGCACTTGTGCCGTTTGCACCTCTAGATAATCCTGTTAAGTCGTTACTAGACTTACCAGAGTATGTTATTAACTCAGTGCCAATAAGTATTGTGCCAGAACTTGGAAAAGAAGCTGCGCTTGTTAGTGTTAAAGTTGTATCACTATTACTAAATGTACCACCCTCATTTATTGTTGATGTAACAGCACCAGCAACATCACCACCCCAAGGGCCCACACCCCAACCATATCCGTATGTTTGTTTTTGTGGTCCAACTTTTGTGTACACCTCTAGTGTTGTTGATCCACCAGTTGATATTGTCGCTGTTGCAGCAGCGCTTGATGTAATTGTAAATGTTTTAGGACTAGGAACTGTGTTGACCATAAACTTTGCATCCTCAAAGTTTGATGCACTAAGCCCCGTTCCGCTAGGCAAGGTCACCGAGTCAAGCAGAATTATATCACCAACCTCTAAACTATGATTTGATCCTGTAGTAACTGTAACCGCAGTTGATTCGTCTGTTGTTGCAAGCGTGCAGCTTGTTTGTCTAAGACTTGTATCAAATGGTGATATGTCAAATAGCTGTCCTTCAAAGTATAATAGTAAAAACTTATCTGTGCCAAGTGCAATGTATCTATTACCTGTTGTGTCCACAAACGAGTGTTGGTTTCTAACAACACCAACAATACTATCATTGACTAGTGATGCCCAACCACCAACTTTTTCTGGTAGCCCATATCTAAAACGAACGTTGTCACTATCAATCCAACGGTTCTCTGCACCCTTGGTTGTATTTTGTTTGTCTATTCCGGGTATAATATCAAAGTTGATAAGAGCCATGTAAACCTCTTACGTTCCAGCAAAGTGCTTCTTGACCCAACCTTTTGTTGAATTTGCGTATACAAGTGTAAAGCTTTGTCCGTTTGTGTTAACGGTTAAATCACTGGCGCTACCTTGTATAGGTTGACTGTTTCTACCAATAGTCAAATTGTTAGAATTAAAACTAAGTTTACCATCTAAGAAATGCACCTCGTTACCAACAGCTGGACTTGCAGGTAGTGTGACTGTTACTGCAGCTGCACTTGTATCGACAATTACTTGATCACCGTTTACAGCTGTGTATGCACCTGTTGTAGTGACATAACCTTTTTGTGTGATACCTGTGATTACGTTTGTGCCATCAACAATTACAAGCATCGTAGATCCAACAGGCATTGTTACACCTGTGCCTGAGCTTGTTTTAATTGTTATTGTATAGTGACTCGAGCTCCTAGTCGTGCCATCTATTACAAGATATGTTTTTTCGCAAGAGTCTGGAAATATTAAACTTCTGTTTGCTGATAGTGTGCCTGTAAGCTTTATAACCTTGTTACGACCATCTGATGCAGCGCCATCGCTGATAGCTGGTGTTTGGTTACCAGATGCTAAACTAAGTTCAACATAGCCACCTACAGCTTGTTCTACTAAATCAAGGTTTGTATTAGTGACTGTACCCCATAAACCGGCCTTCTCACCGGTGGTCATTTTTTCAAGTTTTAGTGATGTAGAGAATGATGATGCCATAATTATTTATACCTTATGCTGCTACCTCTGTCCATGTTTGACTAGCGTTCAAGTTTATATCATTCCAGGTAATTACACCAGCACTTGTTGTTTGTACTGTTATTGCGCTACCTGTAGGTATTACCACACAATCCGCTGTAATAGTTACCGTTCCAGTGCCTATTGTGCCGATTTGGTTGCCTGTTACCGCTACATCTGCATTTGCTTTTGCAACCGCAGTTCCAACAGATACCGTAGCAGAATTACCTGTAACTGCAAAGTTTGCGTCTCCACTGAGTGTTACATCACCTATTGCCGCTGTAACACCATTACCACTTACTGTGACTGTTGCTCCAGCTGTTACTGTTACAGAACCTGTAGAGCCTGTAATCGCGTTGCCCGTTACGGCATGCTCGGCAACACCTGTAATTGTAACGTCACCTATAGAGATAGTTGACGAGTTACCTGTTACGGCAACAAATGTCTCATCATTACCTGTGCTGGCAAACGTTGTTGCTGCAAATGAGCGAACGCCAAACATTAGCTACTCGCGTCGTCTCTAGCTTTTCTGTTTTTATAATCAGAACGAGCTGTGACCAGTGCTACAAAATCAGCTTGATTAGATGGAATGGGATCTGTAAATGAATCATCATTCATCAGCTTATCAGTCCACTCACGTTGCATACGTTTCCAACAGTTGTTAATTTTACCATCAACTGCGTCTTGTATCCACTTATCTAAACCAGCATTATCTGTATCATTGTATAAATCATTAGACAGAATTGTTTGTTGTAAATCTGTTAATGTTACTTCTTTTTTGTGATCAGCCATTGTTAACCTCCTTTAAGATTGATTGTTTCGTCATTAGCCAATTAAATATCCTGTAAAATAACTTCCGTCACTATCTACGTCCGTTTGTGCAGTGCCTCCTTGTATTCTAACTCTTACATATGCTGTGTCGTTTGCATCCATATCTAAAATAGTAGAACCACTTACAGTTACATTATCAGCGTCAGAACTAAGCTCAGTGGCATTGTGAAAAGTGAATACTGTTGTGTTTCTATTTGACCCAACAATCACGATTTGAATATAACTTGCGGCACTATCTACCTGATTAAGTCTCATCAATAAGCCTAGATAATATTTACCTGTAACTGGTGCTGTAAATGTGTTTGATGCAAAGTTATTTCCTATATCAAAAACTTCACTATCAAAAACTGCATTGACGTTTGTACTAACGGCCATATTAGTTTGAGTTCCACTACCCACTCTAAAACATGGTTGTAGTGGCTTGGTTACTTCACCATCTGTATTTATATTTATTCCTGTTTGAGCGTTGTTTACAAAAGAAAGACTATTATCCCCATGATAATAAAGTATTTGACCTATGTTATTGTCACCACTATCACCAAAATTAATAATACCATAATTATCAGTAGCAGATAAAAAAGACATCCCTGCTCTACTATTTTCAAGAATTAATTCATCAGCATCACTAGATACACTAGCACCACTATCAGCAGATTTAATGTGTACGCCAGAACCTAAGTCAGCAGCACTAAGTGATGTGCCTGCAAAGATATCTACGCTGTCTGCAAGTTTTGCTTTTGTCACAGAAGCGTCAGTCGGTGTAGTTGTACCGCCATTATCTGAACCTAGTAGTATGGCAAAGAAACTTGTGTTGGCAGCAGGTGCCGTTGTGAATGTCAATACGCTACCTGATACAGTAAAGTCTGTGCCTGGCTTTTGTATCACACCACCAAGAGATAGGATGATCTGATTAACGTCACCAACAGTTACGTTAGCTGAGTTGACCTGCATAGTGTGTGTAGTATCAGAACCATCGAAACCTGATGAGATATCATCAAGCTGTCTGTACGCTCCACCTAAATTTTGTCTGCCTATGTATGCCATAAATTATCCTTTAGGGTATTTGTCCTTAGTTGTTTTAATTGTTGCTTTCCATGCATCAATGCCATTGTGATATATATCATCTAACTGGTCTTTTATACTTGGATATTCCGCTCTGCGTTTAGATTTGTAAGAATTATTTTCTAACTGCCATGCATCTTGCATGGCTTTTAATCCTGCTGTGCAGTCTGCTTCCGATGGTTTACTGCCACCGTCATGCACGATTAAGTTAGCGTATATTTTGTTGTCTGGATTAGACCAACCAAACCATTGACCACTACGAACGGTAACTAAATAATCTTCTATATGATCTGGTTCACCTGTTTTAAAATTCATATTTTCTCCTACGTATCTGATATTCTTTCAAAAGTTGCATATGTATAATTGGCACTTGAAGCTCCAGCAAAAGTTGCTGCTTGTTCACTTCGCACTTGAAATTTAACTTTATGTGTTGTTGTATTAGTGCAATCAAAAAAATGTTGTGTTGAAGCACCTACATAAGTATTTTTACCTCTAGTTTCAGTTATGTGACCATACCCTATGCTAGCAGGGTCATAACTTGAGTTGTCTAAAGTAGAATAAATAGCAACACCACAATAGCTGCTATCAACATTATCTGCACCATATGCAAAAGTCGTAAAAGTCACTCTATAAACACCTGTTGTTGGAAATGTAAAAACACCTGATGATTGTGCCATTCCAGTTCCTTGACCACTTGCAGTGCCAAACCCATCTGAGTTAACCTGTGCCAAATTAGCTGTAACAAAATCTTCTGAATCTGAACCAGAGGTGGCATACGATGAAGTTAATCTAAAGGCGTCTATCATCAAAGACGTTTTATCAGCTATAAATAATCTCTGTACTTGTGTCTGGCTCATCTTATGCGTCCTCCAATGCTTTTACTTTTGTCTCTAGTGTTTCTATTTTTGCCATAGCTTCTTGTAATGCTTTAATGGCTTTCATGTAAAGCACAGAATACTTAACGGTTTTATAAGTTTTTATATCCCCAACATCTGCTGTTTTTGCCTGTTTAACATCTCCCACATCTTTACCATCTGGTATCAAACCTTGGTCTTTGTCTTTCTGTGTGTATAAATAATCTTTAACTTCTTGGTCTCCTTCTTTATATTGTACTTCTGGTTTTACAAGACCATTCATACTAGATGCTTCTAATTCTTGTGCCACAACACCTAGTCTCCAGTGTGCATCACTATCTCCTTTTGCAACATCTTCTTTCATTTTGTATTTTCTAATTTTCATAGCTTTTACATCATCCCATTGAGAAGACGCATCTGCTATTTGTTCTTTTATTCTTTCATCAGATACTGCACCATAAGAGTTGTCGTGATTAACTACATCACCATCATTATATACACCAAATCTAACTGAAGAAGTGTCTAGACATTGTATAAACCAACCATTTTGATCATCATTTGCAACGCCATGACGAATTTTCAAACCATATGGATTTGCTCCAGTGTGAGTGTTATTCATGTACATATGCCAAACACCGTTTTGATCGTTTACAGATTCTATTCTATTTCCATCAGAGTTAGCGGAGGCAATACCAATTGTTCCGCCAGTATTACTTGCGTGTGCTGCTTGTAAGTAAAAACCATACGCACTTGAATCTGATTCAACTCGGAAGTCTATATCACCTGAATCTTCATTAAATATAGTTTGTGTTGCATCTATATCTATTCTAGATAATTCAGTACCACCAGATAAAGTAAATAATCTAAAGTTGCCGTCCTCAGTACCATCACTAACATCTGTTAAATGAACTCTAAACCTACAATAATCAGTTGACTGAGCTGCATCATTTTCAGCACTAAAAGTAAATTGGCCTATAATATCATTATCTGCTGGAGAGCTTGAGGTTCTTTTAAATTCTATTTTAGGCCCTGCGTTTGCATCTGCATCTGTTGATATTAATGTAAGTGTATCTGAGTTATCAGCAGTTGTAATTGTAACACCGTCATTAAATGTAGCAGTGGTAGCAGTGAGTGACATAATATCTGTACCACCCGCTTTGAAATCTATCTGGTCATCGGTGTCCGCGCTTATTGTTGTATCGGCATCTGCATCGAGAATGACACCATCAGATAATCCATTGACATCTACTTTTGATGCGAGTGTGCTTGCAACCGGACCACCCAAGTGTATTGCATAAATTACATCACCGTCAGCTACAGCTGTGCCAACAATGGTTAGCGTTGTGCCTGATACAGTGAAGTTGGTTGTAGGTCTTTGTATAACGTTGTTGATGACAACAATTAATGCGTCTTCGGAGAACGGAGCCTTTGATAAGGTAAACGTTGTAGCGCTACCATCACCGGTAAAGCTATCTGTAACGAAACCTGAAAAAACGTCAGCTGGTAATTGTTGTCCTATATAACTCATTTAGCCTCCAACGCTTCTATTCTTGTCATAGCTTCTTGTAATGCTTTGATAGCTTTCATGTATAGGATAGAATATTTAATTCCTAATACTTTTTCTTTTTCTTCTTTTACATCACCTACTGCTTTACCATCTGGTATGTCGTCACCATCTTCATACAAAGTTCCAAATTCAGAATTTGATTGTACATCTGCAAAACTTGGACGGTTTTCATCAACTAATCCAGGACTAACAGATTGTAACTCTTGTGCAATAAGTCCAATATGCACAGGTGCGTTATCTTCTCCATATTGTCTAACATCATCTTTCTTTTTGTAGTTACGAACTCTTACATTTTTTATATCGTCCCACTGAGAGTTAGCATCTATTATGTTTTGTTTGATTCTTTCATCTGATATTGTACCATAAGTACCATCGTGATTTTTTATATCACCGTCACCTAAAATTTGCAATCTTGTAGCTGAGCTATCGGTGCATTCTAAAAAATTAGTGGTAGTGTTATCAGGTGCTGCTGCTGAATATATAATTCTAATACCTTCAGGTGTTGAATCAGAATGATTAAATTTAGCTATACCATTGTTAGAAGCATCTGCATCTACATGAAATCTAAAAGGACTTGGACTAGAAGTGCCTATCCCAATACAATCATTTCCAGCATCAACAAATAGTGCGTGAGTAACATTATTAGACTCTACTCGGAAGTTTATGTCGTTAGAAGCATCATTGAAAACAACAATAGTGCTATCAAGTGTCATAACATCACTAAGCGTGCCACCTACCATAATAGAATGTCTTACCATTCCATCTTCTGTTCCATCACTTGCATCATTAATGCCAGCTTTTATTTCATAAATTTGTGTTTCTTCGTTTGCATCATTGTCTGCGTTGAATTTTATTGACCCTACAAAATCATTATCAGCAGCACTATTAGCGTCTCTAAATAAATTTAAAATAGGTGCAGAGTTAGCGTCAGTATCTGTTGATTTAAGTGTTAGTGTGTCTAAATTACCGTCTTCTGTTAAAGTTAAAGGTGTAGTGATACCCGCACCTGGTATAGTAGCTGCCATCTTACGATATCTCCATTATTGACAACGCAATGTCTAGTGATGAAGCGGTGTCTGATGTGACACGCAATATATCACTTGCTTGCAATACTAACTTGCCTCCTCCAAGAGTTTCTAGTGAACCTCCTGCAGGTATCGGTGCATTTGTTACTAGCTCAACGTTGCCGTTTGTTTCTGTATCTGATGTGTCGGATTCTACATGCACTGTTGCATTTACAGCAGAGCCTGTGACGTTACCAACTATCAAACCAAGAACGATAGCAGTTGTTGAACTTGGAACTGTATATACAGTTGTAATAGATGTTCCAACTGCTGCTTTTGTTTTGACCTTAAATGTATTAGCCATTTGTTTCTCCTTATCCTAATGCGATAGCCAGTGCTGTCGGGTCTCCTAAGAAATCTTGTAACACAGTCACATCCATTTTTTTGACTGTTCCGCCATCACTTATTAATAACTCATCTGTTCCCGCAAGTCCAGATGTAAGAGCAGTTTGCCCTGAAATTACGTTGTCATTTATGTGTTCACTTTCAACGGCATCATCTGCGATTTTAGCCTCTGTTATAGCATCAGCTGCTATCATGGCTGTTTCAACAGATGTATTTGCTATGGTCAATGCCCCAGCGTCACTCGCTGTAGCGTCACCTGACATTGCAGAGAATATGTATTTTTTGACTCTCTCTAAATCAGATCTTCTGTTTGTGCCGCCACCGCCATCATCTACGATGATTTCGTCAGCATCTACCAGGTCAGCTCCAATATCTGTGCCACCATCAATATTTAAGTTTGCTATTGCAAAAGCTCCGGCACTTGCGCCCACATAGGTTGCTATTCTTGATGCAGCCAGTTTTCTGTTAGTGCCACCTGCTCCATCGTCTACGATAAACAAGTCAGCGTCTGCTAGGTTTGCACCAATATCTGTGCCACCATCAATCTCTAATGCTGTTAGTGCGACTTTACCTGCTGTAGATATTGTATCTAATTTTGAGTCTGCAATCGCGGCGCTTGATTTAATATCTGCGTTTACAATGTTTGTAATGGTGTTGTTGTCAGAGTCTATTGATTTGTTTGTAACTGTAGCAGTCGAGGTTGCTGAAAGTAATTTAGAACTACCACCACTACTTGGTAATGTTAAAGTATTAGATGCAGCCTCTGAGTGTGGTGCACCAATAAGTGTTTGTGCGTGAGCGTTACTAGACTCACAATAAAATTTAATCTGTGATACTTGGTTGCCGTCGTTTTTAAGATCAATAATACCACCCTCAATAAATAAATCGTGTGGTAGTGTTACGTGACTGTTGGCATCTTCAAATACGGCTTTGCTTGCTGGTAGTGTACAGAATACATCTTTTGTGCCTGATGCAAAGTCTACAGCACTATCACTATTAGAACTAGATATAGGTGTTGTACGCGTTAGATCAGAGCTGTCCCCGTCTAATGTACCAAGACCAACTTCAAACTCAGCTGCTGATCTGTGAACTATTGCATAGTAAACAGTATTACTGTTACCAATACCTGCTGCAAAAGTTTCAAAACCAGATACAGCACCACCAAGCGATACAGCGCCGGTGCCGGTTGTGGTTGTCGTTTCTCTAACTCTATCGTTTAAGACTAGTGCCATTATATATCCTTACGCAAGTCTAATGATAGCATTACTAGCATCGGCTGCTGGAAACTGTACTACGAAGTCTCCGTTAGTTGCAGTCTTCGTGCCACCAAAATCTAGAACTACACAAATTTTGTCACTGTTAGTGTCATTGTAAATCATAGCGCCTACAGCAGATAAAGTCACAGATGAAAAAGTAAGATCTGCAAAATCAACTGTAGCAGTTGTTCCATCAGATGAAACGGCCTGACTAGATA
>VTLG01010450.1_pt1 | contig 42185 bp, 76 predicted proteins | sample 4694571 | NCBI WGS metagenome assembly VTLG01 (sample SAMN12604809, study PRJNA352737) | marine metagenome | biome: ENVO:00000447; feature: ENVO:00000209|ENVO:00000569|ENVO:01000036; material: ENVO:00002151; isolation source: viral sequences binned using virsorter ...
AACCCCAAATTTTGACATTAGCAGAGTGGATAATGCAACATTTTTTGATGATGCACTTGGTGATTTTGATGCAAAAGAAGGATTTTTTGATGGTCTATTTGACTCAACAACAGTAGAGTTTTTTGTAGCAACGACAGATGATGATCCAAATAGTGGAAGTGCAACATTTACTGATTTTAGAAGATTTATTTCTGGTGATTATACGGCAAGAGGTTTTAAATTTAAATTAGTGTTAAATTCAACAGATGTAAATGCTACACCTCAAGTAAACACCTTAGGTATGGAAATAGATATGCCAGATAGAACTCTTGCAGAAAGTGACATTGCCAGTGGAACATCAAGTAGTGGCAAAGCAGTTACTTTCCCAACTGCATTCAAACAATTAGATGGCATAGGAATTTCTGTTGGCAACTTGGCAAGTGGAGATTTTTATGTTATTACTAGTAAAAGTGCCACTGGTTTTACAATTAAGTTCTCAAACAGTAGTGGTTCTGTTGTAGATAGAACATTTGATTATGTAGCACGAGGTTTTGGTGAACTTTCAACATAAGGAGTCAAAATGAGTCAAAACGACATGGTTATCGCTAATCAAACATTCCCAAGTTTTAGAAGTGATTTAAATTCTGCATTACAAGCACTGGCATCAACTTCAAATGGTACATCTGCACCCTCAACAACTTATGCTTATCAATTGTGGGTAGACACCACTACTGCTGGTTCAAATAAATTTTATATTAGAAATAGTGCTAATAGTGGTAACATAGAAATAGGAACAATTAATCAAACTGCTGGAACTTTTGCCGCAAATGTAACTGGAGGTGTTACAGAAGACACAGTAGTTGCTTTGGCAATCGCTTTAGGATAGTGTAAGATAGGAGTAAATAAAAATGGCAAATACCTTTAAGGTAAAAACAAAAGCAAGTGTAAGTAATTCCAGTTTAGCGACTATTTACACTGTTCCATCATCAACAACTACAGTAATACTAGGACTGACCCTTGCAAACAAAACTACTTCTGCGATTACTGCCAGTGTTCAACTTAGTTCTGATACAAGTGATACAGAAACCAATGCTGATGTATTTTTACTGAAAGGTGTAAGTATACCGGGCAGTTCATCATTAGAGGTTTTTGGAGGTCAAAAAATAGTAATACAAACAACAGATATAATCAAAGCACAGGCATCAACAGGCTCTGCCCTTGATGTTGCTTTATCAATCATGGAGATAACATAATGCCTTACTTAGGAGTTGCACCAGCACCAACAGGAAGTGTGGGAACAAATGATATTGACGATACTGCTGTTACAGGGGCAAAGTTAAATGCAGATGTAATTAGTAGTCAAACAGAATTAACTTCTCCTGCAAGTACGGACGAACTTTTAATTTCAGATGCGGGTGTTTTAAAAAGAGCAGATATTTCTCTTATTGGTGAAAAAAATGATATTTATTGGTCAGCATATGGTACAACTGACCAAACAAGTTTGACAAATAATTCAATTAATACTGTAATTTATAACAATACTTGGTCACAAAGTAGCCACAATGGTTATAATACATCAACAGGAAAATTCACGGTTCCAAGTGGTGGCAAAGGAATTTATCATATATCTGGTTTTGCAACCATAGGTGGAACAGGAACTGCAAACAATGCAACGAGGTCTTTGTATAATTGGATATATAAAAATGGTTCAACTGCTATTGCTAGGGCTGGAAATTTTTTGATTGATAATTCATATGAAGGAACACAGGGAAGTAATTCACCAGTAACGACTTTGCAATTATTAGAAGTTGGAGATACAGTAGAGATAAAAGCACAAGCATATGGAAATGATTTTTCCATAGACAATACAAGTTCTTTATCTTTTTTTGGTGGATACAGGGTGTTAGCAGTAGCTTAGTATGGCAAGTTTGGTAACAAAGATAGAATTATATTTAGGAAGAACACCAGATTTTTCAAATGAAGTGAGAGTGTTTGGTGATGGTGGAAATGAAACAATAAACTTATGGAATTGTAAAGATAAACCAAAGCCAACAAAATCACAATTAGATGCATTTGAAAAGGAAGCAACAGTTATTGAAAATAATAGAAAGGTAATCAATCAAAGAATTATTGAATATGGAACTGTACAAAAACAAATTGAATATATAACAGAAAATGGTTTAACAAAATGGCAAGAAAATGTTAGTGCAATCAAAAAAAAATACCCAAAAGGATAATATATGCCGTACCTAGGACAGAATCCGACAGTTGGAAATTTTGTAAAACTTGATTCAATCAGCACTGTTGACGGACAAGCAACATACAACTTAACTCTTGATTCAACAGCATTCACTCCTGAGTCAGCAAATCATATGCTAGTGGTGGTAAATGGTATTGTTCAAAGTCCTACAACAAATTATACAGTATCAGGTTCAACGATTACCTTTACTGGCAATCTAGTAACTGGAGATGTAATTAACGAAATTCGTGTATTTGGAGATGTCCTCAATATTGGCACTCCATCAGATGCGACAGTTACAAATGCTAAAACAAACTTTGTGTCCACATCAAGTGCCGCAGGATTGAGCATAAAAGGTGATGGCACGACTGATGGAACTCTTCAGTTGAATTGCTCACAAAATAGTCATGGTGTAAAGATTGCATCACCTGCCCATTCCGCAGGTCAGTCTTATACAATAAAGCTACCTACAGAAAATATTGCCGCAGATAAAATTATGAAAGTTGCTAGTATTACAGGAAGCGGTACAAGTGCAGTAGGTCAAATGTCTTTTGTTGATGAACCAAGTGGAGGAATGACATTATTAAATTCTACAACTATTTCGTCAGGCACAGCAACAGTAGATTTTAACAGTACATTGATAACTTCTACCTATAAGGTTTATGTATTTCATGTATTAGGTTTGTTTGACTCTGTTACTTCAGGATCAAATGGTTTTGGTATGAGGTTTTCAGCAGATAATGGTAGCACAGTTGTAAGTAGTGGTTATAGAACAAGAAATCGTAGATACAATGAAGGTGGATATGGTGATTATAGTATAAATGGTTCAACAATATCTGAGATGAGAGTAATGGAAGCAAATGGTGTTTATCATGGTATGAGTACAGGCGAAGGAATTGATGCCATGATTGAAGTTTATGAACCATCAGCCAATAGACAAACTCGTATGCACTATAGAGGTTTCTCTATAGCAGACAGAAATACAGGATATGGAGATGAGTCAATGACATTTCATATTGGTGGGTCTTGCGAAGCTGAACCATCTATTGTAAATTTTATTAGATTCTTACCAAGGTCTGGTACATTTGAAAGTGGAACAATTAAACTTTATGGGATAAAAGCATAATGGCTATTTTGAGGGCAAATAATAACACACTTAGTTCAGTAACTGCCTTGCCTTTTTCAACTGGGGGATTGGTCAAAATATCTACAACAACAGCAAGTGATGCAAGTGCAGTAGAATTTACAGAATTAAGTACAGCATCTACTTATTCTCATTTTAAAATAATATTAGATAATGTTACAGCATCTACAGATAATGCTGCTATATTTTATGCTCAATTTGGTACAGGTGGTTCATCACCTACATACTATACAAGTTCACATTATCAATCTGTTGGTGTTTCATCTTATGCTGGTGTAGCAAGTATGGGTCAACATCAAGCATATAATGCAGCACAAATGAATTTAGGTTATAGCACAAGTAGTGGGTATTGTTTTCCAGGTAGTACATTTGAGTATTTATCTGGAACAATAAATTTATTTAGATTTGCTGATGCAAACCATCAACCAAGTATTGTGTTTCAGTTCCATGCACCTGTTTCTGGAGTAGTAGAACAATCTATGGCTGGGAGTGGGAGTGTTTCACAAACTGCAAGTTTTGGGAATGCAACTGCATTTAAACTATATTGTAGCACAGGAAATATTAATGGAACATTTACATTATACGGAGTAACTGCTTAAAAAAGAAAGGAGGTAATATGACTTATAAAACAAAAATGGTTAATGGTGTTGAGGTAAAACTTACTGCTGACGAAATTAAAGAACTTGAGGCTAGAGATAAAGAATGGGCTGAAGGTGAGTTAGATAGAAATCTAGATGCAATTAGAGATGTAAGACACCCACTTTTGAAAGAATGTGATGAGGAAATAAATAAAATAGAAGATGCTGGTGGAGATGCATCAAAGTGGAGAGCATATAGGATTGAATTAAGAGATGTGACTAAACCATTAGATACAGTAGAAAAAACAAGAACAGTTCTAAAAACTAATGACAAAAACGAATACATCAACTTTCCAAAAAAACCATAAGGAGAATGAATGGCTGGACTTTCTGTAGTTACTGCACCCACAACAGAACCTTTAACAAGGACAGAGGTAAAGTCTTTTTTAAGAATTGACACAACAGATGATGATACATTAGTTGATGTTCTAATAGAAACTGCGAGACAATTTGCAGAAGAATATATTGGAAGAACTCTGATACATACAACTTATAAACTCTCATTGGATGGATTTATTGAAGATCAAGTTCCTATTAAGGAGGGTTTGTATCAAGCACCATACATGAATTTCTATAAAAGATTCATACCACTACCAAGACCACCTTTAGTATCAGTGACTCATTTAAAAACTTTTGATGATGCTGATACAGAGAGTACATTTGCATCTAGTAAATATTTCGTGGATACCCAAAGAAATCCGGGCAGACTTGTTTTAAGAGATGGTGAAACTTTTCCAACTGGACTACGAGTAGCAAACGGAGTTGAAATTACATATGTTGGAGGATATGGATCATCTTCTTCTGCAATACCATCTCCAATAAAAGTAGGTATGCGAGAGCATATTACATTTTTGTATGAACATAGAGGAGATGTTGAGCCAAATCTTGCTAACTTCCCATTAATAGCAAAACAATTATATCAACCCTTTAGAGTTTTGAGTTTTTCAAACAATCCATTTTCTAATGCTGGAGGATATTAAATGCCTGTTGGCAAAATGCGACATAGAATTAATATTCAAACCATTTCAAGGGTTGCAGATGCTTTGGGAGGGAATGCTCATTCATTTACCACAACTGTCCAAGTATGGGGCATGGTTGAACCATTAGTTGGTAATGAAAGAGTTGAGGGTGGGCAAATAGAATCAAGGCAAAGATTCAGATTTACATTGAGGTACAATGCAAATTTGACTGTGGATGATAGATTGAATTATGATTCAAGAAACTTTAGAATTTTATCAATTCAAAAAAAAATGGAAATTGACAAATACCAAATTGTCATTGCTGAAGAGGGAGTTGCCACATAATGGGGGTAAAAGTAAAAGTAGAAAGCACAAATCCAAAGGGTTTTGAGAAATATTCAAAAACTTTTAAAAAAGATTTCAAAAATAGATTATTCTTAGCTGGGAACATGGTGAGAAACACAGCAGTTTTTTCTATTCTTTCTGGCAATAAGTCTGGTAAAGTATATGAAAAATATAATCCAAGAAGAAGTCATAGAAGTTCTGCACAAGGAGAAACACCAGCATCAGATACTGGATTTTTGGCTAGTAACATTGTGGTAAGTAAAATAGATGATTCTGATCTTTCTATTAGTATAGAATCAAGAGCCTCATACTCTATATTTTTGGAGTTTGGCACACAAAATATGAAAGCTAGACCTTTTATGTTTCCAGCATTAGAGGAAAATAAACCAAAGATCAGAAGAATGTTTGGTCAAACAAAAGGTAAAAGTAAATGAGTTTACATTCTAAAAATTTACAAATTGCAATATTTAATACACTAAGCAATGATTCAACACTAGATGGTTTGGTAGGCAATAATAGAATTTATGATGAAGTACCACAAAACTCAGCATATCCATATATTGAAATTGGGGATGAAACAACAATAGATGCTGGAATAAAAGACAAAGATGCTCAAGAATTTACACAGACTATTCATATCTGGAGTAGGTATAGAGGAAGTAAAGAAACAAAAGAAATTGCAGAAAGAGTCTATACACTTCTGCATAATGTGGATATAAGTGTAAGTGGTGCATCATTTATTAATAGTAGAAATGAATTTTTTACTATATTATTAGATGATGATGGATTGACCAGACACGGAGTCATGAGGTTTCGTATGGTCGTTTTTGATAACTAACTTTATAAGGAGATAAATATGGCGGCTCAAAAAGGTTCAGCACTTCTCATGAAAATTGGGAATGGTGGTTCACCTGAATCATTTACAAGTATTGCTGGTATGAGAACAACCAGTCTAGCAATGAATGATGAAATGGTTGACATAACAAATAAAGATTCATCTAGAGCAAGAACATTACTTGCACAAGGTGGAACTAATTCAATGACTGTTGCTGGGGATGGTGTTTTTACAGACTCTGCATCAGAAACAACTCTTAGGAGTAAATTTGATGAAAGTGGTTTAACAAATTATCAATTTATAGTTCCCGATTTTGGAACATTCACTGGTAACTTTCGTCTTACATCATTAGAGTATGCTGGGGCATTCAATGGGGAAGTAACATATTCTTTTACATTTGAATCTTCAGGTGCAATAACATTTGCCACTGTTTAGGGGGTATGACTATGACATGGGCAAGTTTTATGATCTCACACAAAGGAAAATCGCAAGAAGGTTGGGTCAATGTTGATGAACTGACTTTTGAAGTTCCTTATGATTTGAATATTAAAGTAGGCGATGTATTTGAGGCAGATGATGTTAAATATAAAGCCATGTCTGTAACAGATGTTGGAGACAGAAAAGAAAACCTATTAATACAAGGAGAAGTAGATGGTAAATCCTCAAAGGGGGGAACTTCAGTTAAAGCTGGGGTCGGAGAATCTAAAGTGTAGGCTCAGTATTGACGGAATTATTCGTATTGAGCAAACTCTAGGAACTTCAATAGTGCAAATCGCACAGAGACTTTCAGAAGGTAAAGCAACTATTATGGAAGTCATAAATGTTTTAACTCCAGCCATCAAAGGTGGTGGAAATGATATAACAGAAAAAAGGGTCAAAGAAATGATCTGGTCTGCTGGACTTATTGAAGGCATGAGATGTGCTGGGGAAGTATTAACAGTTGCATTAAATAGTGGTTTGAGTAGTGAGGGAAACGAAGGAGCAGAGGAGAGCAAAAAATAGACTGGAGAAGACTTTCGGAGTTAGGCATTGGTGTTATGAGACTTTCTCCTAAAGACTTCTGGGATATGTCAATTTACGAGTTTTACTCTGCTTTAGAAGGATTCAAAGAATTTAACACCGACCAAACCAAAAAACCACTAACTAATGATGAATTACAAGATTTAATGGAAAGATACCCTGACTGATGGCAAAAACGACTGTAGATGAGATTCTAGTAAAAATTCAAGGTGACATGAGTCAACTTGAAAAGGCACTAAAAAAATCAGAACAAAAAACCCAATCATCTTCTGCAAAAATGAAAAGAGCCTTTTCAGATATTGGCTCAACAATTACAACAATCTCTAAAAGAATAACTCTGATTGGTGGTGCTGTTGCTGGTGCATTTGGTGCAATGCAAGTTAGAAAAGTTGTTCAAGTTGGAATGGAAATTGAGGGTCTTCAAGTAAGACTCAAAAACCTATTTGGTTCTGCACAAGCTGGTCAAAATGCATTTAATGAACTTGCAAAATTTGCGGCTAAAGTGCCATTTAGTTTGCAAGAAATTCAACAAGGGGCTGGTTCATTAGCAGTTGTCGCACAAGATGCAGAACATCTTTCCAGACTACTGACAATAACTGGAAATGCGGCGGCTCTTACTGGATTAGATTTTGCGACTGCATCTGCTCAAATACAAAGAGCATTTGCTGGTGGAGCGGCGGCATCTGACTTATTTAGAGAAAGAGGATTAAATGCTTTACTTGGTTTTAAACAAGGTGCAACAACCACAGCAGAAGAAACAGCAAGGGTTTTTGAAGAAAATCTTGGTGCAAGTGGAAAATTTGGAAAAACAACTGACGAACTAGCACAAACACTAACAGGAACTTTATCCATGATTGGTGATAAAGTTTTTAATTTTCAAAGATTGATAGCTGATGAAAAATTTTTTGGCACAGTAAAAAAATCTTTTGAAAATCTTAATAATTCGTTAGCAGAAAATCAAGATTCACTTGATAAACTTTCTGCGGCACTTGGAACTGGACTTTCAAATGCACTAGAGAAAGTGGTGAAAGGTCTTGCATCTTTAGGAGAGAATCTAGAACAAGTTAAACTAACATTAGGACTAATTGCTGGACTAGGTATGGTGGGCATATTTGGTGCAATTAGGGTTGCTATAGTAGGTGTTGGGGTAGCCGCTTTTGAGGCATCTAAAAGACTACATGGAATGCTGGAAAGATTTGCTGAATTTATTGGATTGCGAGATCAAGCACAAAGACAAAGAGATGAAGAAAGTGCAAAAAGAATATCACAACAAGGACATTTGCCAACAACCATGAGACATCTTATAAGTGGTGAAAATGTTGAACAAATGGGAACTGGAGCAATTTTGGGAAGTCCAGACTTCTCAAGACAAGGACAACTTATTTCTAACAAATCACCAGTTGGGGCGATGGGTAAGCCTGATTTATTAGGTCAAGAAAATGCTGAGTTTGAAAAGCAAATTCAAAAACTTATTAATTTAAATGCTTTACAATCCATAACAAATGAAAACGAAAGAGAATTTCAAGAATTACTAATGTCAGCAAATATTGAACATCCTGTACATATAAAATTATTAAGAGAACAATTTGATGCACTTAAAGAATTGGAAAAAGCAGAAGAAAAAAGAATAGAAGATGCAAAAATTCTTGAAGACCAAAATAAATTGAGAAAAAAGCAAGAGGATGAGTTGCAAAGCATGATTGATTCTACTAGAACCTCTCAAGAGGCACTGAATGATGAAATAACTGAGTTTAAAGCATTGGCAGTTGAATTAGGTCAACAAGATTTGCCAGAGTTTCAAATTGCTTTAGAGAGAATGGAACACGAATTAACGATGCTAGACCCACTTGCTAAAACTTTACATGAAACTTTTGATAGGGCATTTGAAGGAATAGGAAGAGCAATAACAGATTCTATGATTCAAGGTGGAAATGCAATGAATAATTTAAAGAGTGTTGCTAAAAATGTTGTTGATGAATTACTTAACGAATTTTTCAGACTTACAGTAATAGTTCCATTGAAGAATGCAATCTTTGGAGGTGGCTCAGGAGGTGGTATTGGTAGTTCTATACTTGGAGGTCTTGCATCAGGACTTGGAGGATTCTTGGGAAATAGTTTTGGTATGGGTAGGTCAGCACGGATGACAACTGGGTCAGTATCAGGAAACTTACGACCAAGTAGTTTTGGTACATCAGGAATGAACTTTGGTGGTGGCAATCAAGTTATGGGAGGTTTTCCACTTGCTGGTGGTGGTGCTATCCAACGAGGTATGCCAACAGTTGTTGGAGAAAGAGGTGCAGAATTGTTTATTCCAAATTCTAGTGGTAGTATTGTAAACAATGCAAATTCAAAAAGAATGATGGGTGGAGGTACAGTGATAAATCAAAATTTAAATATTAATGCTGGTGTTGCACAAACAGTAAGAGCAGAAATGTTAAATTTACTTCCAGCATTTAAACAAGAAACAATGATGGCAGTTGCAGAATCACGACTTAGAGGTGGTGAATTTGCAAATGCATTTGGAGGCAAACAATAATGTCAGCACCAACTTATCCACTAACTTTTCCAACAACTGTAGGAGTCCAAAAATCAGAGTGGGGTCTTGAAAGAGCAGTGGGTGTTTCTGAATCACCTTTTACTGGGGGTCAACAAGTTTACGAACATACTAAAGCATTATGGAAAGCAGTTATTACTTTGCCACCAATGAAAAGAGATAAATCAATTGATTATCAAACTTTTTTTATGCAACTGCATGGAAGAAAAGGTACTTTTCTAATGGGTGATCCAGATGCAAAAACACCAAGAGGAAATGCGACACAAACTAACCTTACTATTACATCTAGTGCCGCCATTGGTGCATATGATATAGCAGTCAGTGGATTGACCAACTCACAAAGCAATGCTTTGCTCAAAGGTGACTATGTTCAACTTGGAACAGGGGCAAGTGCCAAACTTCATATGGTTATGGCAGATGTGGATGCAAGTGGCAGTGGAACAGCAACACTTCAATTAGAACCAACCTTGAAAACTGCAATAACAGGATCAACATCTTGTATAATAAGAAACACAGTTGGGGTATGGCGAATGGATTTAAATGAACTTAATTGGAATAGTGATAGTTCATCAGTCTATGGATTCTCATTTAGTTGTAAAGAGGCAATATGAAGAAAGAAGATTTAGAAATAGTTGTTAGAGAAGACCCTAAACTAATGATTATGCTAAGAGTGGCATCAGAAGAGGGATCAAGAAGAGCATTGGCAAAAGTAGGACTTGAGGATGCTGATGCTGGAAAAGATATTCACGACCTTAGAACCCTTATAGAAGGGTATAGGGTAGTCAAGAAAACAGCAACAAAAACAGTAGTACAAGCAGTTGTGGTATTCACTCTAGGGTTAATATCAATGGGTGCGTATATGAAGTTTTGGAGATAATTATGCAATTAAGTAAACATTTTAGTTTAAGAGAGTTTGTTAAATCACAAACAGCAGAAAGATTAGGAATTGATAACACTCCTCCAGAAGAAGTAATTCCAAAGTTAACATTTTTGTGTTCACAAGTTTTAGAACCAATTAGAGAAAGAACAGAAAAACCTATTATTGTTACAAGTGGATATAGATGCCCTGAACTTTCAAAAGCAATAGGATCATCTGAAAAATCTCAACATTGTAAGGGTGAAGCAGTTGATATTGAGTGTATTGGCTTATCAACTTTGCATTTAGCAGAAATGATAATTAATCATGTAGATTTTGACCAATGTATTTTAGAATGCTACAAGTCAGGTGATATGAACTCAGGTTGGGTTCATGTTTCTCTAACCAGTGGCGAAAACAGACAACAAGTATTAACATACGATAAAAAACATGGGTACAGATCAGGATTGAAAGTATGATAGGTTATATAAAAATGGCTGGAACAATGCTTGTAATATTGTCAATGGTAGGAGGTGTTGGTTATGTTCTTAAATTAAGATCAGATAATGCAATCCTTAAAGCAAACAATATATTATTAGAAGAAAGTGTAGAATCACAAAAAAATGTAATTGAACAACAAAAAAAAGACTTTACTCAAATCTTAGAAACAAACAAAAAATTATCTCTGCTTTCTAATAATTTACAAAAAGACATGAATGATTTAGAAAATAGATTTACAAAACAAGGCAGAGACATTGGTAAGACTGCAATAAAAAAAGATAAATTGATTCAAAGAGTTTTGAATAGTGCAAGTGTATCTTCATTAAGATGTGTTGAAATTGCATCTGGATCACCCTTAACAGAGAACGAGATCAATGCGACAAAGAAAACAGAAATAAACCGAGAATGTCCAACAATAGCAAATCCAAATTATGTTCCGTATTAGTATCATATTATTGACTTTTGTTTTTTTACAATCCTGTTCTACTGTTAAGAAACTTGAAATATTTAAAACAGAAGTTGAAAGAGAACCACTTAATTTAAATGATCCAATATTATCTAAACTTGAAAATATTTCTTGGATTGTAATCACATCTGAGAATGCAAAAGCAGTTTTTGAAAAAATGGAACAAGAGGGCATTGATCCAGTTTTATTTGGATTGACTGACAATGAATACAAAATGTTTGCTAAAAACTTTGCTCACATACGAAACAACCTCAAAAAAAAGTCAGAAATAATAAATGCTTACAAAGAATATTACGAAGGTAAAAATGACTAAGAGAAGAAAAACTGGTGATTTGTCGCACAGTCAATCATCAAGACTAGGTGGATTAATCAAAGTATTAGCAAATGCAAAACCATTAGAGGAAGTTGTTACAAACTTGCAAGATTTAAATATGGTAATAAAAAAAGATGATTGTTTAATGTTGACATCAAAAGGTCTTGATGAAACTAGAAGATTATCTACATTAGCTGGTTTGAATACTCAAAAGAGAAAAGATAAATGAAATGTTGGCATTGTGATACTGAACTAATTTGGGGTGGCGATCATGATTTATTAGATCAGTGCGATGAATACCAAATGGTAACGAACTTATCATGCCCAAAGTGTTTTTCTATTGTTGAGGTTTATTTGCCTTATAGAAAACCAAGCTAATTTATTTTTTTTTTGTTTTTAGTTGACCTATATATTTTCCATAAGGATCATATATTTTTCCATCAGTGGTTATCTTAAACTGAAACTTGCCAAACTTATCATATATTCTTTTATCCTCCATGTACCTTTTCTTTTTTTCAAACTTATTATGAAAATATTCGTATTCATCTTTTCCATAAACTTTCAAAGAGGTGAAACATACAAACAACAAAAGTGCGAATAGAATGTAAGAAATTTGTTTCATCTGAATGGGTGTCCACTTATCCAAGCTACGAGAGACCATCTTGTGCCTTTTGTGATTGGCATAACCTTATGACTCAAAAAAGATGGAAATGCAACAGTCATGCCTCTATGCATTTTGAGTTTGAAAATATTGTCTGAAAAAAACAAAAGTGATCCACCATCGTAAGAATCATTTAAATTTATAGATATTGAAATTTTTCTTATAGATGAATCTTTTTGACCAATGTCTGTATGCCACCTATAACCAGAACTTGGCGAATTGTATCTAAGTAATTGTGGTCTTTCTAATAACCCTACAACTTCATAATTAAGATGTTCAAGAGCAGTGTGAGTGGTATTCACAATCAAATCATTGATCCAGTCTGCATCTTCTCTTATTATCCATGCATCAACATCTCTAATTTTTGTATCAGTTACATATCCATCGTTTCTTTGCACCTTACCAACAACAGAAAGATTATTTGGGTTTTTATGTTCATTAATAATTCTTTTACAAGTTGATTCATTGATATCGCCACAAGACACAACACCATGTGGATTATTGTTTTTGCTTGGTTCTATAACAACACTCATAAGCCTATAATCCCACAAGCAATCTGATAGATTCTTTTGTATATTCATATCCAAATATTAGAACAAAAATAATACATAAACTCAAGTACAGTAAACTAAACATTGATGCAAAAACAACAAACGATTTACCTATCGTTCTCAATAATTTCATATAATGAATCTCCATTAACTTTTCTTTTTTTTATTAAAGAAGGTCTTGCATGAGGACTGGGAAGTTTTTCTTGAACATCATCAACAAACTTTTTTTCCATTGGTGTAAGTTTTTTTAAATACCTATTTGAAATAATATAATTCTGTGGCGATGTGCAGACATAACCAGCCTTATTGATAATCTTGTCCTTTTTTATTTTTTTTTCAATTATCTCTCTGGCATGAAGACAATCAGTAATCTTTCCAATATAAACTTCTGAGTATCCACCTTTACCATCATAGAGTAATAGTAACAAAATGAAATATTTAGTTATCATTGTTTTTTCTTATTTTTGCACTGATGTTTCCAGTAAATGTATTTTTTTTCATTTACCTTTTTAGGAAACAACTGAACTGCATTTCCCATAACTTCTTGTTTTCCAACATAAATAAATTTACAATTTTCATATTTTCTTTTGTCAGTTTCCAACTCATAAAAATAATCATCATTAGTCCATTTTGTTATATTCCAAACAAGACTTATTCCAGTAAGTAATTCAATTATCATATAACCCTCATTTTATTATTCATTGTTTTTATACTGTAGTAAATTACATAAAAAAGCTATATATTTTGGAATTTTGCGACCTCCAGTTTCATACAAACTTATATGTGTTTTATTAGTATAACCTAACATTTTTGCAAATTTAGTTTGGTTCATACCAAGTTCGTTTCTCAACTTTCTCATACTATCAGGTTTCATTTTATGAAATATCTCATAATGCTTTGCCCAATCTCTTAAATTTATCTCATGTAAATCCATATTATTCCTTTATTTCTCTTCTTTTTTATACCCTAATAATTGCATTCTTTTATCAAAGTAATCATACATTTCTTTATAATCATATTTAATAATTCCATCAGAAATCACAAATGACACTGGTACTTTTATATAAGACCTTTTTGCCATGTTAGAACTTTGGAATTTTTCCAAAAACTTCTTTATATATTGCTTTAATTCTATCTGTAATCTCATCAGGTTTATAATTTTTAAAGTTTGTTTCTGATACCATCTTTGCAAAAATAACAGAATTTTTTTTGTGTATTCTGAGTTCCTTTTTTACTTGGTTTAATTTATCAGCTAATGTCATTTTAAAATTGTATATCCTCTGCCCTCAAGACATTTTTTTAAAATATCTTTTCTTGCATCATAAGTTTCCCACACACCTAAACCAGCACCTCCTAATCCACCAGCACCAAGTCCTAGTAAAACAGAAGTTTGTATGTCAAGACCAGCACCAGCACCTATACCAAGAGCAGTCAAAGCACCACTCCCAATACCAGTTGCTAAACCTTTGAATAAAGAACTTTTAGCCACATTATCAACATAATCTTCTTGCTTGGCTATATCTTCACACTCTAATTTATCTGCATGATAATTATCATAATTTGCAGAACTTTTAGGATCAATTATAAAATCGTTTGATGCACAACTAATAGTCATACTTGTTATTCCTATTAAAAAAAGTTTCTTCATAGTTATCTCCTTATTGTTTTCGTATTATAAACATATTATTTATTTATTGTAAACTTTATTTTGAATTTGTTTCATTTTCAAGCACCCACATCTCATATTCACTATAAAGTCTATTCCATGCAATAAGGTTTTCTTCTTTGTGGAATTCTGTTCTTGATTTTACACCAAGAATAGATTTTAGACCTTGTGTGACTGATTCTGGATCATTTGTATTTATTTCTGAAAGTTTTTTACTTTCTTTTAAAAAAACACCAAAAATTTTTTCTTTACATAATATTCCACATTTTTGAATTGCAAATGATACATCAGAATTTTTTTGAATATTTCTTTCATTGAGCATAGCAAGTGCCACCCACTTTTCTTGTGAAGGTTGAGGTATTCCAAACATTGATATAAAAGATTCTGCTTGTTCAAGTGGAAGTTCTATAATTACTTGGCAAACACTTCTTGTCTTAATCATTTTAAAATCAGAATAAGTTCCCTGTACAATTTTATTTGTTTTGTTCATATGCTGGACTCCTTAACCAAAAACATTCTGCAATATATTGCAATTGTGTTTCTGTACCAAAATATTTAAATGAAAATTTGTATTCACTTCCCATTCTATGTAATTCGTCATGATGGAAAGCACATAAAGGCACAGTAAATTTATCACTTGCTTTCAACCCCATCCCTCTAACCTTGTTGGGTGGTTTTAGTAAATGATGAACTTGCACTGAGCCAAAACAATCTGGATTGCAAACACAACATCCCAAACTCTTTACATAAGTTAAATGTTTTTTGTTTGTATATCTCTTCATGCAAATGGATCATCTGAATTTTCATTTTCTACAGACTTATTTTTCTCTGTATCAGTTTTATAATTATCTTTTGAAACTGAAACAGATAGATAATTTTCATTATTTTTGCTGATTACTTTCCACAGACCTAGATTATATTTAAATGTATTGAATGTAATATTTCCTCTAATGTCTGGTTGTTTATCATTATTTTTTTTATTTGTGTTTATATTTAACCAACCTATTTGCATAAACACTGGAAACTTTTGTTCACCTTTTTTGTTTTTGAACTTTGTAACAATAATATTGTAATCAGTACCATTTATATTTAAAGAACCCTCTTTGAATACATCTGGTGATCGTGAAAACAATGCCCCAGTATTAGGTTTTTTTTCCATAGTTAGTTTCCTTTCTTAGTTAATTGTTCAACATTGTTATTTACTAAATCTTTCATTTTATAAAAATCTCTATATTGATTATCATCGTTGATATAAATTTGTAATTTATCCCAAACTGTTAATATAGTTTTCATTTCATCTTTAAGTCTTTTGACATGAAATTTCTTTTCTTGATTTGGAATATTTAAATTCTCAAATGCATTTTGATCTATTATATTTTCAAAAGTTATATAATTTTTTATCAAAGCATGAAAAATACAATCTATTTCATCTGGGTCAAATACCAGATTATTATATAAAATATTTTTATTCATCTTTTCTCCTTTCTGGATAGAGGTCATCTTCAATTTCGTACCAAAGTGACTCATGATCTAAATTGTTTTCTTTACATACCTCAATAAACTCATCTAAAATTTGAGTTGTTGAGTCTTCAAGTCTTGTAGACATTTCTGCTTGGAATTGTAAAAACAAATGTCTTAATTTTATTCTTACATCTTCATTTACTTTTGATAATGTCATATAGCCTCCCTTTACTACTCAAATAGATTATTTTGTTTGTTTGAGCCTTTTGGTTTCCATTCAAAATCTATCAAATGATAAATCTTATTTGATCCAAATTTATCTTTCATTGGTCTGCCTCTAGATTGAATGTCAATAGCTGATAAATCTTGCCATGAAATATCCATATACGATTCACCATACACTATTCTCAAACCACCAGATAATATGCCTTTTTTGATTTCATATTCATTCACTGAGACAGTGTTGCCTCTCCATAATGTTTTTATTTTAGTTATGTGCATCATTATCATCCTTAATAATATTATTATTATCTGTGTTTGAGTCTAAGATTTTTAGAGCAGAGTCAATAACTCCCAAAGTAAAATTGATAGAAGATTCATTTGGATCATACTTTGTTGGATCATTAGTTATTTTTTGTTTACATCTAATCAATTCTTTTTGATTTGCTTGAAGTGTTGGAAGATTTTTAAAATCTTGTTTTTGAATCATGTAGTAACAAAGTCCATTAATTTTTTTCTGATATTCTTTATGATTGTCAGATGTCCATTTTATCTCTCCATTTTTGTTTAAATATCTAAAATCAACATCCAAATCTTCATAATCAATATCTGTTGTATGGGCATCTACCTCTTCATCATCTCCTATTTCCATCATAAATGTTTTTTGTAAAATATATTTATATGCATAAGAAATTGCTTTGCCATACCCTTTGTCTTGTGAATCAAATCCAATAGCTGGAAATTTACCAACTGTCATCCTATCAGTAGGATTATCAATATCAATAATTTCAACAGACATTTCTACTCTATGAAGATTGTCCTTATTAGAATAGCCACCTATAATTGGTCTTAAAAAAAGTCTATTCTCTTTAATTTGTTTTTTAACTTTTGTAGTAACCTCATTATGGTTCACTGTTGAATATGGCATATTTTTATTTTTTTCTTTCAAAGCCATTTCTAAATTACTTGTTACATTATGTAACTTTTGATAAAAATTAAGTTTTTCCTTATTGTTGTCAGTCATTTTATACTCCATAAAAGTTTTGCTTTATTTTTTAGTTCTTCATCCCATCTCCAATCATCAAAGTTAGGATAAAATAATTTTGCGAGTTCTTTTGGGTCATCGCTTAGTTTGTAAAAATTATCAAGACATTTTCCAATCTCAATAATCTCATCAATAGTATTTTCCACATCCTCTATTAAATATGAAACTGTTTTTGATGGAGAAACAAAATCTACCCATGCTTGTTTTCCAGTTGCAAAGCTATATAAACTTAGTTGTCTTTGAATTGTCTTTGGTACTTTAGAGGGAATGGCTCTAGTTGTTTTTAAGTCTCTTACACAATTGAGAAATTCAAAATCTACAAACCCTATAAATGGCAAAGACACTTGTGGAAAAGGACATTCAATTTTTTTCTGACTCATCAAGTATGTGTCTGTTACTTTGCTATAAAGTTTGATTGCATTTCTTATAAAATCATTTTGCGATTCTGCCTCTTTAATGTGGTCTTTGTGGGAAATATCAATATCAAGACTAAGCCAAAATTTAGTTGTCATATCAATAATAGAATTTATATCTTTGTTTCCAGTAAGAAAAAGTTTGACTGCATATTCAACTGCCTCACCTCTGAATGTTTGTGGACTTCCATCAAAATTATATAATCCAGATTCTTGTAAAATATACAATGCTGGACTTTGCACAAAAGAGTTTATGCAACTTGGGGAATAGTGTGTTCTTTTTTTTAATCTCATTGTTACCTCGTTAGGATTTTTTATATTATAACAAATATAGATTTATGAATCATATGTCAATAAAAAAAGTTTACATATTGCAAATTATTATTTTTTGTTTGTTTTTTCAAATAGATAGAGTGCATGGAAAAAATTATAATTGGACTGGAAAAGGTCGTTTATATGATAAGAGAAATCAATACTTTGTGACTTGTAGGTTAGTAAAAGAATATAGAGTAAAACCATTTTTAGGCGAAGATACTGTCAAATGCCATTATCGTTGTCAGGATTATGTAAACAAAAAAGATGAGTTTGTAATAACAACTCACAGTGATTTTGCTTGTCAGAAACAAGTAATACAACCAAGAGGAAACAAGAGAGACTGGAGAGGGAGATAGAGATTGAGAAAAAGTTCAATATATATTATATTTATAATGCCAGTTGGCACAAATCATCAATAGATATTGATACAACAAAGTTGTATTTTAATGGATGTAGTTTCGGCTCTTGCTATCGCATCCTCTGCTTTCAAGGCAATTAAAAAAGGTTTTGAATATGGCAGAGATGCAGAATCTATGATGAAGGATGTCTCTCGTTGGCTATCAGCAGATGAAGTAATAAAAAAACATCAAGGTAGACCAAAAACAGGAAAATCAGTTACTCAAGAAAGTTTAGAATTATTTGCACAAATTAAAAAACATAAAAAACAAGAAGATGAACTCAGAAATTTCCTCATAGCAACTTACGGAATTAATGCTTGGAATGAGCTGTTAAGACTTCAGGCAAAAATCCGTACCCAAAGACGAGAAGAAAGAGAGGCAAAGAAAAGACGAGAACAAGAAATTATAAAAATGGTAGGTGTTTTTTTTATTGTCATATTTTTAGGTTTAATACTGGTATGGTTGATTTCAAGAAACATAAGATAGTACCAAGATATAATGGCAATGACAGAAAGTTTCCAAGACAAAGAAAAAAAGATTACAAAAGTCCTGTAATTTATTGGAAAACTTATAAAAAAGAGTTAATATCAGATGATGGAAATAAAAAAATAAGTTATTACAAAAAATGATTAATAAAGTAGTTTACCAAAAAAATAGACGATACATGGCATGGGCAAGTCTTGGTATGATGATTGTTACCACAATTGCAATTATTATTTCACCTGAAAGATTTGAAAAAGTAGACTCAATAATTATGATGATTTATGGAAGTCTTAGTGCAGTTATAGGTGCATATTTTGGTTTTGCAAAAAGCCAACCGATAAATGTTAAAAAAGATTAAAGAAAAATATGCCACTGCTGATAATACTATTGATGCAATAGTAGATGTAGGACTGTTAATATTTGACATACTATCTAGTCCTATTTTGATAGTTATGCGAATTGTAAGACATTACATAAAAAAATGGATCAAACAATTTATCAAAACATTTCTAAAAAAATTATATAGAAAAGTTTATCAAGAAAAATAATACGACTGAATGCCAAGAACAAAAAAGCGAGGTCAAATCCCTATAACTAAATATGATATTTTTTTTGGTTTTGACGAAGATGTCAAAAAATGGTTCATTGATATAAGTTTATCAGGATTTTATCTTAGCCAAAATATTCAATGGTTTGATAACAAGGATATATATGATAAACACAAAAAAAAATTTATGGAAAAAAATAAATAAAAATTATATGCTTAAATTAAGGAGATAAAATATGTTTTCATTTTTAAAATCATTATTTACAAAAAAACCAAAACCACAAAAATTCACAATCTCAAAACTAAGACTTATGAAAAAAAAAGACTTAGAAATACTAGGTAGAAAACATGGCATTGAACTTGATAGAAGATATCACAAAGATAAACTTGTTAATCAGGTTTGGTCAAAAGTAAAAGATGTATAGATACAGATGTGAGGTTGTAAAAGTTATTGATGGAGATACTGTAGATGTAAATATTGATCTAGGTTTTGGTGTTTGGTTAAAAAAAGAAAGAGTTCGTTTGAGAGGTATTGATACACCAGAATCTAGAACAAGAGATTTAGAAGAAAAAAAATATGGACTTCTTGCAAAATTGTTTTTGCAAAAAATGTTAGATGAAGGCAAATTAATTCTTAAAACATACAAAGATGAAGAAGGAAAATTTGGAAGAATTCTTGGTGACTTGTATCAGGAAAATGATCATATTTCTATTAATCAACACCTTGTCAATAATTATCATGCAGTTGTATATTCAGGTCAATCAAAAGAAATCATCAAACAAAATCACCTAGAAAACAGAAAAAAGATTTCAATAAAATCAGACACTTAGAAGAATAAGCAAATTTTTTTATTTATAGGGGTTTACAAATGTAAACTTTACTATTATATTATAATTATAGATATTTTATCTATATATTTGAAACAAACAATAGGAGAAAAAATATGCATCTTGATTTATTATTTAAAGTAACTGTTGAAACATCTAAAAGAACAGTGACAACTAAGGATGACAGCAGAGTAATTACGCCAACTAAAATATTCTATTTTATAAGTAGTGAAAGGGCATCTCACTTTGTAACAAGGCTAAGTCACAAAGTTAAGTATTATAATGAAATCAAAAAAGTATCTATGGATACTGTTTGGAAATTTGATGTAAAAGATCAGATGAAAGATTGGATCAGAGTCAACACCAGTCAGGCAGTAGCTGAATGGTGTGTTCATTATGGTCTTGAGAGCTATGGAGATAAATCTTCGTTTTCTATCTTTGTAGATAAATTGATTGATAGATATTCTCGTGTGATCAAGTTAAGACATGGACACAAAACTGTATCTAAGAGAAAATGGTACACTTGGTTCTTACAGAAGAGATTACCTAGATCGTTGTATGGATCAAGGTACGAGATTTTTAGTGAAAACTCTAGGGCAAAGGTTGAAGAACTTAAAACTTGGGCAACAAGTTTGCAGAAATAACACTAAGCAATAGAATGGTCAAGGGGCAGTACCACAAATCTGCCCCCCAAATGTTTCACATGGAACAATTATGCAAACGAAATATGAAAACTTTTTACAACATCTGATACACGGAATTGATGAGCCAAAAAAAACTTTTGGAAAATTTCACCATATAATGGGTTTTGAAACTGATAAGTTTTTTTTGAAAGGTAAGGTGTTATCAGCAACAAAGATATTTTTGAGTGATGATTTTGTAAAAAAAAGATTTTATGATCATGTTAAAAAAACTTATGGATTTTATGAAAATGAAAAACTTCATGAAAATATTGAAGTATTTCACAATAAACTCTTTATGGACTCACTACCATTGTATGATAATTTATTGATTTTATTTCCATACCTTATACAAGATCAAGAATTTATGGGTGGTTGTTGGATTAGAAAAATTATTCCATCAAAACATTTTAATGGCATACCAAGAAATTTTATAAAAAGTGAAAAATATATTTATCAAATCACGACATTTGATGATGCTTGTAAATTAGTAAATGAACCAAAAAGATTAAACCTTGCATTGACAGATTATATGGTTGATTTTCAAGGTGGCATAGGAAGAGTAAGACCTGAATTTGACACTGGCAAAAATCAAGTTCAAGAAATGTTATTTGGAAAATATGATGATAAGGTACAAAAATCTTTTATGAGATTTATTGATATATTACCATCGTTTATTCACAAACAAAAATTAGAACCCTCATCTTTGCAAAAAGTATTTGCTCAAGTGGACACACCACAATCCCAGTTGTCTATATTATTTTATTTAAATCTTTTAAACTTCATAAATGAAAAGGGTTCTGAAACAATAACATTTAAATCATCTTTGCCAATAAAAAAAAGAAGTAATATCCAAAAAGGTTTTGAATACAAAATGCTAGAAGTAAAAAAAGCCAATAGAATTACAACTAGATATGGTGATTCAATAAACAAGAATAGGTTACATTGGGTTAGAAGACACACAAGACAATATAAAAATGGAAAAACAATTACAATACATCCTCATCAAAGAGGTGATGAAAAAATGGGTATTATTATCAAAGACTATAACTTTAAATAAAGGAATGACATGAAAAGAAAAGAAAAAAATGAAGTATTTGTTTTTTGTGTAAGAGAAAACATTGAACAAATTAATTATTATGCAATAAGTGAAAGTTCTAAAGACAAGGCAATTGAATTTTTTAAAACTTACAATAAAGACAAACATCCAAAGGCAATTAAAACAATTATTGTAAACGAATCTGAGAGAGTTCTACAAATTTATAATCAAGCAGAATTTAAAAAGTTAATTAAACAATATGAAAGATAAAAAGGTAAAAAATATTTATTTAAAATTAATTTTTTTGGTATATAATAATCTAAACAAAGGAAAAAAATGTCATTTGATGCACTGTCAATATGTATTAACATAAAAGATATAAAGCCTATTTCTAAATTAGTGTTATTGGTTCTAGCTAACTACTCTAATGAAGATTTTCAAAGCTATCCATCAAAATCAAAATTAAGCGAGTTATGCAATGCTGATGAGCAAACTATCGCAAGAGCATTACAAGAATTGATTCAAAAAGAAATTATCAAATGCCAATCTAGATATTTAGGAAAAAAACAAATATCTAATCTTTATACTATACAAACTAGGGGTATCAAAAATAAGGGGGGTATTAAATTTAGGGGTGGTAAAAATGAGCCAACACCCCCCTCAAATTTACCCCCCAATACTATCATAGATACAAAAATTAAAGTACGAAATGAATATTCTCCTGAATTTGAAGTATTTTGGAAACTCTATCCAAAAAGAGAAGATGGACAAAAGTTAGGTAAGTATGAAACATTTCTAGAATTCAAAAAGTGTAAAGACAAAAATATTCTTTTAGATTGTGTTAAAAACTACAATGACTACAAAAAGGGGAAGTTTATAAATAACCCATGTAACTTCTTAAAAAAGAAAATCTATTTAGACTTCAAAAACAAAAAAACAATTAATAAAACACTAAATCATTTGGCTGGTTGATATGTATGAATTAAACAATATTGGTATTTATCTAAATTCATATAATACTGGCAATCATAAAACTTTTTGTCCAAAATGTAAGAATATTAGAAAGAAACAAAATACACATGATAAGCCACTATCTGTAAGCATAGAAAAGGATGTTGTATTGTATAAATGTCATAATTGCGACTGGACTGGAGTTTTATCTGATAAAAAATACACACCAGTAACAAAAAAGTCTGTGAAAATTCCAACACCTACACAGACAAATAAAGATAAACTATATAAATGGTTTCAAGAAAGATCAATAAGTAAAGAAACTGTGGATGCATTAGACATTTATGAATCTAATAATCAAATATGTTTTCCCTATAAAAAAGATGGCAAAACTGTAAATGTCAAATACAGAACATATGATAAAAGATTCAAACAACACCCTAATGCACAAAGAACATTATTTAATATTGATTCAGTCAAAGAACATTGGGAAAAAACTGGTGAAAAAAATATTATTATCTGTGAAGGAGAAATGGATGTTATTTCTTATTATGAAATAGGAATAAAGTATGCAGTTACTTTACCTGATGGTGCATCAAAGGTTGTAAAATATGATTTAAATGATTTAAGGTTCAGAGCCTTACAAAACTGTGATTTTCTTAATGATGTAGAAAAAGTATTTATTGCAACAGATCAAGATGAGGCTGGAGAATGTTTGCATAGAGAATTAGTTCATAGATTTGGGAAAGACAGAAGTTTTAGCATCCAGTTTCCAAATCAATTAGGAGATGTTGTTACAAAAGATGCAAATGAATGTCTTACAAAATTTGGTAAATCTGAACTAGAAAAAACTTTGAAAACTGCAAAACCCTATCCTATTGATGGGATATATACCATTCAAGATTACAAAAAAGATATATACGATATGTACGATGGCAAAACACAAAAACCATTGTCAACTGGATTTGGTATATTGGATATGATTTATAAAATCCAACCAGCAACATTTCATGTAGTTACTGGTGTTCCTAATCATGGGAAAAGTAACTTCTTAGATCAAATTGCAGTCAACTTAAATCAAATGTATGGATGGAAGTTTGCTATATTTTCACCAGAGCATTCTACACCTCAACACATAAGGAGAGTAGTTGAAAAAATAGCAAAAAAAGGATTTGATATTGGATCACAGAATAGAATGAATAAAGAAGAATTGAAAAATAGTCTTAGGATTTTAAACAATAACTTTTATTTCATGGAGAATAAAGATAAAATACCAAACATAGAATGGATTTTAGAAAAAGCCAAACAAAGTATTTTAAAATTTGGTGTAAAAGGTGTTATTATTGATCCATATTCAGAAATAAATAGCACAAGAGAAGGAAACAAAAGAGAAGATGAACATATTAGAGATATTATCTCAAAAGCTAAAAAATTTGCGAGAACTCATGAAATTGTATTATGGATGGTTGCACATCCGTCTAAACTCCCTCGTGATAATGGCAAAATTAACCCACCGACCTTATACGATATTAGTGGCTCTGCTCATTGGAATAATCTTAGCGATGTTGGTATTGTAATTCATAGGGATTTTGACAATCAAAAAACCCAAGTAATTGTAAGGAAAGTTAGAGAGCAAGGCTTATATGGAAATATAGGTGAATGCTTTTTTGAATTTGATTTACAAGAACGAGTATACAAAGAATTCATATCTGAACAAGATAATAACTATTGGTATAACGATGCCTAGACCTCACAAGTTAAAAGTAAAAACAACAACACTTAATATTATTCTGCCTATATCAGTAAAAGAGCAGATAAGCAAAGAGGCTCATTTGAAATCAAAACAATTAGGCAAGATAGTTTCTATGGCAGATATTATTAGAGAAAGAATAAAAAAGGGTGAGTCCGAAAACCCACCCTAAACAATAAGAAAAAAAATGTTTGTTAATAATTAAACCCCTAGGATATTAACCCACACTTAAAAACAATATATAGTAGATAAAAACAAGAAGTATGGCAGAAAACACAATAAATAAAAAAAATGGAAATAAAAAAATGAATGAATTTAAACTAAATCCAAAAAAAGATAATAAACAACAAACACTATTTGATATTCCTCAAGATTGGGAAAGTGAGTGGGTAGATATGCCTAAATATGAATCTTGGGAAGAACCAGAACCAGAAATAACTGCAAAATTTAAATTTAGAAATATTGATGATTTTAACAAATTTAAAAAAATTGTATCAGAATATTGTTATAATGGTAACAAAGTATTTGATGGCAACCAATCTTTAAAAGAAAAACAAGCATGGTTTCCATTAAAAGAAAAACCAAATAAATGGAGATATGTATCAACAAGACAAATTAAGCCAAAATACCCAATTTACATTATTAGTAAAGGAAGATATGAAACCAACCCAACCTCAAAAGCACTACAGAGAATGCAAGTTCCATTTAGGATAGTGGTTGAAGAACATGAATACGAAAAATATTGTAAAATTGTAGACAAAAAAGATATTTTGATACTACCGAGTAAATTCAAAAAAGAATATGATACTTTTTGGGATAATACTGATGGGGTTACTGGGAGTGGAGCGGCAAGAAACTTTGTTTGGGAGCATAGTAAATCACATAATCATCATAAACATTGGATACTAGATGACAACATACATAGTTTTAGAAGACTGCACAAAAATATGCAAATAAAATGTGAAAATGGATTTGTGTTTGCATTAGCAGAAAGATTTGTAGATAGATATGATAATGTTGCATTATCAGGATTTGAATATGATAAATTTTCTTTTATTGGGAATGGTTCACCACCATATAGACTTAACACAAGAATATATAGTTGTATTCTTATCAACAATAATATTCCATTTAGGTGGAGGGGCAAATATAACGAAGACACAGATTTATCATTAAGGGTATTAAAAAATGGTTACACAACAATACTATTTAATACTTTTTTACAGGATAAAAGAACTACCCAAGTTATGAAGGGAGGGAATACAGATGAAATATACAATGGTTGCACAAAAGATAAATCACAAATGCTATACGAAATGCATCCAGATTTAGTTCAACTATCCAATAAATTTAATAGAGAACATCATCATGTGAATTATAAAGTATTCAAACAAAAACTTATAAAAAAAACCATTATAAAAGAAGAGCCTTTTCATGAAGAAGATATAAAATTAATTAAGGTGTTATAATTAATGTATTACCATTTCTTGAAAATAAGTTTTAATATGATATTTTATAATTATGGCTACTGGTAGACCCAAAATAAAAATTACTCAAAAGATTTGTCAAAAAGCAGAACATCTTGCCTCTCAAGGATTAACGATGTCTCAAATAGCAGATGTATTGGGCATTGGCGAGTCCACACTTTACGAAAAACAAAATGAATATCCAGAGTTTATGGAGTCTATAAAAAAAGGGAAAGCCAAAGGTGTGGCAGTGATTACGAATGCATTGTTTGAAAAGGCAAAAGAAGGCGATAACACGGCTATGATATTTTATTTAAAAAATCGTGCTGGGTGGAAAGATAAAATTGAAACTGAACACACTGGAGATGGATTAAAAATAGATGTTAAAACACCAGACCACTTCAAAAGAATTATGGAAGAACTGGACAAACTTGCAGAGCATAAGTCAAAAGAAGACGATAGAGTTCTACAATAACTGGTTATATTCAGCACGAAATAAACAATTAACACCCACTGGGCAATGGAATGTCTGGTTGATACTTGCAGGTAGGGGTTGGGGCAAAACACGAACTGGTGCATCTGATATTGTCTTGTATGCATTAAAAAATCCACAAAGTGTCTGTGCAGTTATCAGTCCAACTGCTGGTGACTTGAGGAGAGTGTGTTTTGAGGGTGTTAGCGGTATCATAAAACAAATCCCAAGCGAATGTTATAGAGATGGTTCAATAAAATCTTACAATAAGACCACAAGTGAAATAGAATTATACAATGGATCAAAAATTTTAGGCTTTTCTGCAAGTGAGCCAGATAGATTAAGGGGAAGTCAATATCATAGAGCATGGTGTGACGAGTTGGCATCATGGAGATACCCAGATGCTTACGATCAACTTATGTTTGGTCTGAGGTTAGGAAAAAACCCTAAGGTCATAATCACCACAACACCTAGACCAACTACTCTTATTAGAAAACTATACGAAAGGAAAAACAGAGATGTGTTAGTAACACAAGGTAACACTTTTGAAAATGAAAATAATTTGGCTCAAACTGCACTTACACAATTTAAAGATTTATACGAAGGAACACGATTAGGAAGACAAGAACTATATGCAGAAATATTAGAAGATGTTGAAGGTGCATTATGGAGTCACTTTCAACTGGAAAAAATAAGGATTAAAAAAGAAAACATACCTGAGTTAACAAGAATAGTTGTTGCGATTGATCCAGCAGTGACATCCAATGCAAACTCAGACGAAACAGGAATTATTGTTGCTGGTAGAGGAGAAAATGATAAATACTTTATTTTAAGTGATAAAAGTGGTAGATTTAGTCCTGATGGTTGGGCAAGAACTGCTATTGAGGAATACTATAGATATAATGCAAATATGATAGTAGCAGAAACAAACAATGGTGGAGACCTTGTAGAAAGAGTTTTAAGGAGCATAGAAAGAAACATTCCTTATAAATCTGTTACAGCCACCAGAGGAAAAATGCTTAGAGCAGAGCCTGTTTCTGCTTTGTATGAACAAGAAAAAGTGTTTCATGCAGATATTTTTACTCAACTTGAAGACCAGATGTGTTCTTTCACAGGAGACTCTAAAAAGAGTCCAGATAGATTGGATGCCTTAGTGTGGGCAATAACGGAGTTAAGTAACTCCAGTAGAAAACCACTATGGAGAATAAGTTAATGAGCATATTTGATGATATAAAAAAAATACTAAATAAAAACACCAAAAAAATCAAAACAAAACAAGCACCAGTTACTGTCTATAACAATGTTGGATATTCTACACCAAAAAGAGATTCTTACTTAGATTATGCCCAAGAAGGTTACGAAGAGAATGCAATTGTGTACAAGTGTGTTAATGAAATATCTAATGGGGCATCTAGTGTATCGTTTAAAATATTTGATGACAAAATAGAATTAGATGCACATCCCTTAATTAATTTATTAAATAGACCAAATCCCTTACAGGCTGGTAATGAATTTTTTCAATCTTTATATTCTTTTTTACTACTTTCAGGTAACAGTTATGTTTTGAGAACAGGAACAGAAAATCAACCGCCTAAAGAATTGCATCTTTTAAGACCTGACAGAGTAAAAATAGAGCCAAGTAACACAACAATACCTAAATCTTACATATACGAAGTAGGGGGCAAAGTAGAAAAAACTTATACTGTAGATCAAGAAACTGGAGAAAGTGAAATAAAACATTTCAAACTATGGAATCCAACTGACGATTATTATGGGTTGTCACCAATACGACCATCTTCTGTAGACATTGACCAACACAATTATTCAGCCAAACACAATGTAAACCTACTAATGAATGGTGCAAGACCAAGTGGGGCAATAGTTTTCAAACCAAAAGATGAGGTTGGGCAATCAGTACAATTGACAGAATCACAAAGGCAACAACTCATTTCAGATTTAGAACTTAGATTCCAAGGAACAAATAACAGTGGTAGAGCCATGCTTTTAGAGGGTGACTTTGATTGGAAAGAAATGGGATTGTCACCTAAAGACATGGACTTTCTTCAACTTAAAAATATGAGTGCCAGAGATATAGCTATGTGTTTTGGTGTGCCATCGCAACTTGTGGGAATACCTGATGCACAAACATATTCTAATGTTCAGGAGGCAAGACTTGCACTATACGAAGAAACTATCATACCACTTATAAGAAGAATAGAATCTGATCTAAATGAATACTTAGCACCATTGTATGGAGAAAACATAAGAATTCAATATGATATAGATTCAATACCAGCGATGGCAGAAAGAAGAAAAAGAATATATGAAAATGTAACTGTTGCAGTTAGAGAAGGTATCATTTCAAGAAATGAGGCAAGAGAAAGACTTGGACTTGAGCCAATCACTGGAGGTGACGAAGTTTATATCAGTGCCAATTTATTTCCATTAGGAGAGCCAGAAACAAGTCCTTTAGATGAGCAACAGGAACAAGACCCAGAAAAAGAAGGGTTAGATGCTTATGATATGAAAGATGATAAAGCACCAGTATCTAAAGAAACTTGTGATAAATATACATCAGAATATCAAAGAAGAAATGCACCCTTTACAGTAAGAGCATCTTGTGTATCGCAAGGACACTGGGGAAGTTTAGCAAAAGAAGAAATTAGAAAAGATGTGTTTACAACAAGGGAAGAGGCAGAACAAAGATCAGCAGAGATAGGGTGCAGTGGAATACACTCACATGATACTGATGATGGAACAATATTTATGCCATGTTCTAGTCATGCAGATTACGAAAGAGCAACAGGAGAGTCCTTAAAATATCATATAGCTGATCCAGAGTATCTTGTGCAACAAGACCCAAGAATGGGAGAAGGTGAAGATATATTTGAAACAGTAGCAGAGGCAAGTGACAGAGCAGACGAACTTGGTTGTACAGGAACACATACATTAAGGACACCAGATGGTAATATCTATATGCCTTGCAGTTCTCATTCAATCTATTTGCGAGTTACAGGACAGGATAAGTCCATTGAGGACATAGACACAACACCAACAGTAGAAATGCAAGAGGAGGCAAAAAGAGGTTTAGAATGGAGAGAAGAACATGGCAGAGGAGGTACTGCTGTTGGAGTAGCTAGAGCAAATCAATTAGTTAGACGAGATAAACTCTCACCGAGAACAGTTTTAAGAATGTATAGTTTTTTTGCCAGACATGAAGTAGACAAACAAGCAGAAGGATTTAAAAGAGGTGAGGATGGTTATCCAAGTGCTGGAAGAATAGCATGGGCATTGTGGGGTGGAGATGCTGGTCAAAAATGGTCAACAATGAAAAGAGAACAAATAAAAAAAGAAATAGAAAAAGCCTGTTGCCAAGACTGTGAAGAAAAGCAAGAACTCTCAGGTAAAATTAAAAAGACAATAGAAGGCAAAGTCAAAGAGCATAATGATAAACATGGCGATAAAAAGGGCAAAAGAGTCACTGTAAGAATGTTAAGTGAAGTCTTTAGGAGAGGAGTTGGTGCATACAGAACAAATCCAGAATCTGTAAGACGAAATGTAGTAGGATCAGATCAGTGGGCAATTGCACGGATCAATGCATTCCTTGTTGCAGTACGAACAGGAAGATTTAGAAGTGGAATGTTTGATAGGGATTTATTACCAAAAGATCATCCACTTTATAGACCAAAAAGCAAAGAATAGTGCCTTTTCAAAGAAAACAAACAAAGCAGATAGTTAGGATAGGTGGCAAAAGAGTAAATGTCACAAAAGAATTTAGAGAACAAAATAGACTAAGAAGATCATTTGAAAAAAAACTGAGAAATCAAATGAATAGATATTTTGTTAAGCAACACAAACAAATTGCAGAATTGTATGAAATACAACAACCATACAATAGAATATTTACACAAACACAAGAATTAGCCACAATATTACAAACCCATTATAGGCAAGTAATAGATTCTTTTGGAGAAAGACAACTAAGAAACTTGGAAAAGCAAGATGCAAGATTTGAACAGATATATCAAGATTATGTCAATTCTGTAGGGGCAGAAAGAGTTGTAGGAATACAAAGATCAACACAAAAAAGAATACAAAGAATAATAACTAATAATCAAGACGAGGGTGTTGTAGTTATCGCAAAAAAAATAAGAGAGGATGGAGACAGTGGTTATTCTAAATATAGAAGTTCTACAATTGCACGAACAGAAACTCACAATGCATCTTCTTTTGCAAATCACAGAGTCGCATTAAGTCAAAATATCCCAGATATGATGAAAAGATGGACTGCAACTAATGACTCACGAACAAGATCAACTCATGTTCAGGCAAGTGGGCAAACAGTACCAATAGATGAGGATTTTACAGTGGGTGGTAGATCAATGGGATATGCTGGTGATCCAAGAGGTGGGGCAAGTAATGTGATCAACTGTAGGTGTGTAATTGTTTATGTGACACCAGAAGATGTGGTAACAGATGACACAACAATAACGCCAAAACCAAGACAAGCACGAGATATACCAAAACCAATTGAGTTTAGTATTACTGATGTGGTGCTAGTAAGTAGGGGTGTAAAACCAGAAGATTATAATGAAAAATTATTATCTGGAACAAATGATGTGCAAAAAAAAGCAATGAATAATCTTCCAAAACCTAGAAAAATTGTTGGCAGTAATAAAGGATTTCAACAACCGAGCAGTCATACTATTTTTTCTCATTTAGATAGAAGCACACTGGTACACGAGTATGGACATCATATTGACCAACAAATTGCCTACTTAGAAAAATTAGGAAAAGAAGATGCAATTCAACTTTCTAAATCATCATTCAATGGACAATTTATAGCATTTACAGATAATAATTTAGAGTTGCGACAAGCCTTTGAAAAAGACAAAGAAAAACTAAAATTTGGAAAATTAACAACAGTTCCAAAAAAAGATAGGGAGGAATACAAAAGAATTAGAGAAAGAAATTTACAAGGATTTAGGGATGAGTTATTCAACATAAAAAAGGATACTACAAGAGAGGTTACTTTTGCAGATGGTACAAAAAGGACAATTAGCACGAGTGCAAAAAAAGAATTTAGATACAAGAACTCAGATGCACTATCAGATATTGTAGATAGTATGGTTAAAGGTGATTTTAGAAGGAATTATAATGCATATGGTCATGGCAAAAGTTATTGGAAAAGAAGAGACACAGATTTATCTGAGACTTTTGCTAATTTTTTTGCATCCTATTCAGACGAAAATGGAAGAGCATTTATGCAAAAATATATTCCTAATACATTTAGGATAATGGAGAAAAAACTAATAGAGATATCAAACCTACCAAACTAAGTAAGATATTCTTTCTTCTTTCTTTTGGTATTTTCTTTCCACTTACTAAAGCATCAATAATGATATCTTCTTCCAATTCATACCAATTGCTAGAGTTCTCTTCTGGCTCTTCACCAAAGACCTCTTTATATAGATTGCGATAGTCTTCTGGAGTCTTGGCTTTATTTATAGCATCAACAATTTCATCTTGTGTCATAATTAATTTATATATAAATTACCATCCTTATGCAAATTAAATCTATCCAAATCAAAGTCTGCACCATTTTCCAACAGCATAAGAAGATCGTTCTTATAAACTCTTACATATTGACCTTCTTCTGATGACAGCAAAACATATGCTAAAATTATTTTACTTTTATTAATTAATTCTTTTGCTTTTTTTAAATCTAAGTTTGGTTGCATTTATAGATACTCCCCATAATACATATTAAACTTAGGCAATGTTCTTTTTAGAAAGTGTAATTCCAATTCTGAAAAATCTTCAAAGTATGTAACCATTTCATATTTGTTGCTGATTGTATCAAGATAGTAAAGATCACCATCTTCCACTTTGTATGCAATGCCATTAATGACTGTTCTAGTTATTTTATTGTTTGTCATGTTTTTCCTATTGTTAAATTGGTTTATATTTAAAAATATCTTTTGTCATAAAATTCTGGTATTTTTTTTGCTATCCCTTTTATAATAATTCTTTTATTTATTACTGTTTTCTCTTGATTTAGAAATTCAATAAATTTTTTTTTATATTCATGCTCTTGAATCTCTTCATCGTCTGTTTCAATCCAAACTTCATATTTAAATCTTTTCATGTTTTTCCTATTGTTAAGTTGTGGGGCAGATTTTTGGTACTGCCCCTTGACCATTTATTTTACCTTTTCAATATAGCCAGTCCAATCAATTCTTGATTTAGATAAATCAAAAATATTTCCTCTAGCAAAATTTAATGCTGGTGTTGTGACTTCACTTTTTAAAAGATCACCAAATTTAAATTTTGGATTAGATATATTAATAAAACAAAATGCACGATCATAAGAACTCATGTCACCATTTGGATGTGGGATATAAGATATTCTAATATATTTTTTTCCAATATGATATTCAAAAGAATTTCTAAACTTCTTTAGTTCTTCTGGAAAAGTTTCTAATCTCCAACGAGTGTCATTCGTTTCAAAAAGTTTTTTATTCCAAAGTTCAAAGTCTTTAGTTGCTCTGTCAAATAACTTTGGCAATTCATTTATGATTTTATTAGTATCCATTGTTTTCTCCTATTGTTAAGTTGTGGGGCAGATTTTTGGTACTGCCCCTTGACCATTTACTTATTTAAAACTCTTACAACCAAAATCCAAGAATGTAAGTTCATCATTAATTTTTAATGAATCAAGATGAAGAACTAAGGCTTTAGAACCTAACTCAGTAAGTTCAACCTCATCACCCCATGCTTGGAATATTCCTTTTTTTATTAAAGATGAAGCAACACCTCTTAATACATTAGGATTATCTCTTGTTATTGCTTTCAAACTTCCAACAAGACTTATCCAACTTCCATTCGTAAACTGCTCATCTAAATCGTTAGCCCAAGTTTCTCTTAAGAGTTTGCTTTCTAGTTTTGTAAGAGTTACTTCTCTTGCTTTACTCCAAGGAACATTACCCTTACCAACTCTGTGTATTATGTTTAAAATCGTTTTGCTCATTTTTTTCTCCTATTGTTTAAATTATTGTTAATTATAGTTTAATTATTTTAAACACATGATCAAGTCCTTTTTTTATTTTTCTTGTAAGTTATTGATTTTATTATATTCTTTTTTTTATTTTTTTTATTTTTAATTTTTTTGTTGACAATAAGAAAACACAAATTAAATTAATAATATGCATTATGCATATTTAAAACCAAACAATAGGAGAAATATGAATATAAAAAAAGAACAACAAAAACTACAAAGAATCCAAGAAAATCTAAAAAAATTGGAGGAGATAGAAACTCGTCTTACTCAAATGGGTTTTTATAAAGAAAATAATGAATGGAGAAACAAAAATAGTAAAACATGGAGGTTTAAGAATAATTATTAAAATGGTGAAGGGGTTGCACCAACAAGTCAACCCCACAACAATAAGGAGAAAAATATGGTCAAACAAATAATGGAAAAAGGTAAAATCGCTTATCTAACTAAAGAACAGTTGATTGAGCTAAATGAAAAAGCAATCAAGCTAAAAAAGAATAGGTCTATTGAAAGATGTGAATATGATTCTATTTCAGATGCAAAATTGCCTGTTCTGTTTCATATGTTACATAATGATGTAGAAATCAGAACACAGATAGCAACCAGTGAAAATACAGTAGCTTGGTTAGATATGGATATTAAAGATTACAATAATCTCAATATGATATCTATATCTGATGATTTGAATATTAACGAACCAATTTTATAATATTAACTAGGGTATGGGGTTTATTCCCATACCCATAAAACAATAGGAGAAAAATGATCTATAATATTGACAAACTTACAAAGCAATATGGAGACTTAACAAAACAAGAAATCAAATATTTGAGAACTTGCAATAGTTTGGAGAGATGGGAAACAAAACATACAATATCTTTCAACAAACTAAAAAAGTTAAAAGCAGAAAAGAAACGATTTGAAAAAAAAGTTTCTATCTTGGAATTGTTAATAAAATTTGGAGGAATGAAATAATGGAAAAATTTATTCAAACAGAATTGTCTACTTGGAAACTTCCAATAAAAAAACAAATTGAACACTATATAAATATTGTTCATAACATGGGTCACAAACTTTCATGGAATAAAGCAAAAGAAATGGTAAGAGAAAGTAAAAAACAAGAAATATGGATTAATGATAAATATCAAGTCAATATTCTACGAGGCAAAAATTGTGACGAATATATACATATGGATGATTTAAAAGGTAAGTGCGATTATCTTTCCATCAAAACAATAGACAAAAAACCTATTCATGATTGGAGAGAACTTCAACAAATAAAAAATGAACTATGTGGTGAAGACAGAGAGGCACTAGAAATTTATCCATCTGAGCATAGATTGGTAGACACTGCAAACCAATATCATTTGTGGGTCTTGCCTAAAGGACTTCAAATACCATTTGGATTTACACATAGAGAAATTGTAACCCAAGAGCAAACTGGAGGATTTCAAAAATCTGGACAAAGGGCAATAAAAATTAAAAGCAAGGTAAGTTTACAAGGAAGGGCAACATGATACAAAATATCATTGATGCCATTGTTCTAGTTGTCTTCTTTATATTTTTTTATTATGCACTTCATTTAGTGCCATTATTAGATCAAATGGTTATAGACCTAAGAAACTAAAAAGTTTCTCCTACAGTGTCCTCTATAAGTCATAGAGGACACATTCATTTTGAAAAAATACTAGATTTATTTGAAAACTTATCATAATATGATATTAGTTTTATATGCCAATACCAAAACCAACTGGCTCTGAAACAGAAACATCATTTATGAGGAGATGTATGTCTAACTCGCAAATGGTAAGTGAATATGGCAGAAGTCAAAGACTAGCAGTTTGTCTAGCAAGTTACAGAGGCAAAACAAAGGATAGTAATATGACTGAAATAATTGAAGACTTAGAGCAAAATACAGATACAAAGTATTTAGATATATCTTGTGAATGGAAAGTATACCATGATGATGATGATGAAGATGGTAAGTTTTCTGGATATGCAAGTATCTTTGGAAACAAAGACTTAGGAAATGATATTGTTGAAAAAGGTGCATTCTCCTCAACACTAAGAAAGAAAAGTCCAAAACAAATTAAAATGTTGTTTATGCACAAAACAGATGAACCCATTGGAGTTTTTGAGAAAATGGAAGAAGATGAAAAGGGTCTTCATGTTGAGGGCAAGTTAGCATTAGGCACTCAACGAGGTAAAGAAGTACATGAACTAATGAAAATGGGTGCAATAGATGGACTTTCTATTGGATATAAAGTAGATGCCAAAGGTTATCATTATGATGATGATGGCAAAAAAAGAAGATTAAAAAATGTAGATTTGATGGAAATTTCAGCAGTAACTTTTCCAATGAATCCTAAAGCTAGAGTTAGGAAAGTGAAAGGTGCTGAAACAACGATTCGTGAATGGGAAGACATACTGCGAGATGTAGGGTTGTCAAGGAACGAATCAAAGATTGGTGCAAAGGCACTAACTAAGGCACTTAATCAGCGAGATGTTGATGATGATATGCCAGACTTATTAAAATCAATAAATAACTTAACTTTAACCATAAAGGAGTAGATTATGTCAGAAACTGACCATAATTTAGTTAAGTCAGCTATTGAGGAACAAGGTAAGGCATTTAAAGAATTTAAAGCAACCAATGACCAAAGATTAGCTGATTTAGAAAAGAAAGGTTCTACTGATCCACTTGTTGAAGAAAAATTATCTAGGATTGAAAAATCATTAGATAAGTTAGAAGACATCAATCAAAAGGTGACTCTTCATTCTAAGCAACAAGAACAAGTAGACGAAAAACTTGCCACATTTGAATCAATGCTTAAAAGACCAAATGTTGGTGAATCTGCTGAAAAGGTAGAGAAAAAAATACAAATCTTTGATAGATGGCTCAGAAAAGGGAAAGAGCAACTAGCACCAGAGGAGATCAAGGCATTAACTGTCTCTGATGATACTCAAGCTGGTTTTCTTGCCCCACCTGAGTATATGAGGGAACTGTTAAAAACATTGACAGAGATTTCTCCAGTTAGATCATTAGCTAGAGTGAGACAAACCTCTCAAAGATCAGTTCAAGTTCCAGTTAGAAGTGCAACATTTTCTGCACAATGGGTGGCAGAGTCTGCATCAAGAAGTGAAACAACTGGATATACAACACAATTGGAAGAAATTCCATGTCATGAAGTATATGCATTAGTTGACATTTCAGAACAAGAACTTGAAGATTCAGTGTTTGATCTTGAATCAGAAATGCAAACAGAATTTGCAACACAATTTGCGAAAGCAGAGGGTAATGCAATGACTGTTGGTGATAAGATCAATAAGCCAGAAGGGTTTACAACAAATGTTGGTGGCTCTACTGCTGGTGGGAGTGCAGTCATTACTGCTGACACACTTCTTGATCTTGTTCATGCAATCAAAACACCATACAATCAAAATGCTACATTGGTATTTAACAGAAGTACATTAGCAAAGATTAGACAGTTGAAAGACAGTGCTGGTCAATATGTATTTCAACCGGGCATGATGCTACAAGCTGGAGTGCCAAATACCATTTTAGGATTTCCATATGTTGAAATGCCAGACATGGCAGACATTGGCTCAAGTGCAGTATGTATTGTATTTGGCGATTTTCGTTCAGCATATATGGTTGTTGATAGAGTTAATCTTTCAATTCTTCGTGATCCATTTACTCAAGCAACTTCAGGCAATGTTAGATATGTTGCAAGGAGAAGAGTTGGTGGTCAAGTTGTATTGAAAGAGGCACTACAAAGTTATGTACCAAGTTAAGAAAGGAGTAAATAATGAACTTTGATTTAGCAAATAATACTGCTGTTGCACTTTCTTACAAACCTACAGTAACTACTGCCGCCGCTAATGGAACTGGTGTAGACTTACAAGGGTATAAGAGTGCAACTTTAATTGCATTTATTGGTGCAGAAGGAGATACTTTATCTTCATCTGTTCATTTTGAAATATCGTTAGAACATTCTGATGATAATTCAACATTCACTGATGTAACTCAATCAGATATTACAAATGGCACAATCGCCGCAGATGGTATCTGGTTAAAGATTGATGGAACTGGCACTGCTGGAACATCTGGAAACCCAGACTCCACTGGCACTGTGACTCAAGTTGGTTACATTGGTGGTAAAAGGTATATCAGAGGGGTGATTGCCAAAACTGGTACTCATTCAAATGGTACACCGATTGGATTAATGGTTGTTAAAGGAAATGCTCTGCATTCATCTGATAACACTATTACTGCACACAATGCTTAATATATAGACTGAATATAAGGGGTGTAAAAACCCCTTGTATTTTATAAGGAACACAAAATGCCATATAAAATGATACATAAAGATATTGGAATTAATGACAAGTTAGGTGTCACAACAAAAGTTTATGAAGTTGATGAGATTATTCAAGAAGACGAAGAATGGAGAGCAAAGGTTGGGAAGAGATTTATGGAAAGAGGCAAAGCAATTAAGATAGATTCAGAAACAGTGATCCCAATGCAAAAAGATAATGATGCATTGCCATCAGATGTTGAGCCACATTCAGACATTTCACCAAGTAAAAAGATCAAAAAAGTTTTAAAAACAATCAAGGCAATTAAAACTATCAAGTCTAAAAAGTAGGGCAGAATCATGTCAAGAGGACTCACATCAGATTTCTTGACTCAAATATCTTCTGACTCTCTCAAACCATTTTATGCTTTCAAAGCAGAATTTGCAGAGGGTGATATAAGACTTTGGACTGGTTTAGGGGATATTACTATAAATTCTGAAACATACACTGGTGGAGGCTCTTTGCTAAGTGTAGGGGCAGTTGAAGAGACATCAGAAATCAAAGCGACTAATCTGAATGTTGCACTAAGTGGATTAGATGCCAGTATCTTAGCCGCTTCCCTAAATGCAAATTATCAAAATAGAACATTCACTGCTTTTCTAGGAATGTTAAATGAAAGTTATGGTTTAGTGAATAATGTGTATCAATTGTTTCAGGGAAGAATGGATGCAATGACTATATCAGATCAAGCACAAGAAATTATTATCACTATGGCAGTTGAGTCACGACTTATTGATTTGGAAAAACCCAATGAATCTAGATACACAAGCGAAGAACAGAAAAGATTATTTACAGGGGATTTAGGTCTTGATTTTGTGACAGATTTACAAGATAAAGAAATCAACTGGGGTGGCAAATGAGAATTGAAAACTGGGAGAGTAAACTTAATAATTACATTGATGAAATGAGATACACACCATTTGAATATGGTAAAAATGATTGTTGTATTTTTACGATCAAAGCACAAAAAATTATTACAGGGAAAACCACATTTCCAGAATTTGATGGAACTTATTCTTCATTAGACGAAGGAAAAGCGATACTACAAAAACTTGGATTTAAAACATGGATTGGTGGTTGTAATAAAAGATTACAAAAAATAGACCTAAGTTTTGCCAGTAGAGGCGATGTTGTTTCAATGAGAACATTTGATTCTTTTGCTATGGGTATTTGCATGGGAAGAATAGGTGTTTTTGTTGGAGAAAAAGGTATTGTTGCAATACCAAGAGAAGATTTGAAACTAGCATGGAGGATTGACTAATGCCACAAGCCATACCAGTGGTTGTAGCCGCCGCCGCCTCTACTATTGGAACAGCAGTTGCCACCTCTACTGCTATATTTTCTTTAGCCACATTAAAAGCATTTGCAATTAATTTAGCCATAGGAGGTGTACTTTCATTTGCATCATCTGCTCTTACACCAAAACCAAAAGTACCTAACCTGACACCAAATTTTTCATCTTTGGGAGAATCAGCACAAGCACGACTAATCAATGTGAAACAGGCAATAATGCAACGAACAGCAGTGTATGGTCAAAGAAGAGTAGCTGGAAATCTTGTATATGCATCAGCAACAAATGAAAATGAATTCTTACATTTAATATTTGCAGTTGCATCCCATGAAATACAATCATTTGAATCTTTTCAGGTCAATGAAGATACAGTCACAGTTGGTGGCGATGGATTTGTTACCACTGCTAAATATGTTGATGGAGATACAAAATTTGTAAGAATCAAAACACATACTGGGGCAGATGACCAAGTGGCAGACTCTGATTTAGTTTCAGAAGATACCAACTGGACAAGCAACCATAGGTTAAGAGGCATTGCATATTTATATGTAAGATTGAAATTTAGCAATGATGTGTTCCCAAATGGCATCCCTAATATTACTTGTATAATTAAAGGTAAAAAAGTATATGACCCCAGAACATCAAGCACTGCATTCTCTGCAAATAGTGCCTTATGTATAAGAGATTATCTTCTAGATACACGATATGGATTAGGTGCGAGTGCAACAGAAATAAATGATACATCATTCACTGCCGCAGCAAACTCTTGTGATGAGAATGTAACCTTAAGTGGTGGGGGAACAGAAAAAAGATATGAAACACATGGGATAATTGACACAGGTAGCACCCCAGCAAAAATACTCAAAGATATGACTTCATCTTGTCTTGGACTTGTCTATTATTCTGGAGGAAAATGGAATCTAAAGGTGGGTGAATATTCTACACCAGCAGTCACATTAGGCGATGATGATTTGAGAGATGGGATCAGTGTAACAACCAGAAACTCAAGAAGAGATAGTTTCAACTCCATAAAAGGTGTGTTTGCCGATCCAACAGAAAATTATCAACCAACAGATTTTCCATCAATAACATCTAGCACATTTGTAACAGAAGATAATGGAGAAAAAATTTTTACAGATGTAGAACTGCATTTCACTACTTCTTCATCAATGGCACAAAGAATAGCCAAAGTAATTCTTTTTAGAAATAGAGAGCAGATAACCATAAAGTTTCCAGCAAAGTTAACAGGATTTAATGTAGAGGTTGGAGATACAATTCTAATAAATAACACACGACTTGGATTTTCTGACAAACCATTTGAGGTTGCCGCTTGGGGTTTTGCAACAGATAATCAAGGTAAACTTGGTGTTGATCTTAGTCTAAGAGAAATATCATCAAGTGTTTACGACTGGAGTGCAGAAGAGGTTGCAATAGTTTCAAATAATACTACTTTGCCAAACCCTTTTTCACCATCTGCACCAAGTTTAACAACAGCAGACACACTAAGAACATTTAACGAAGAGGCTATCACTGTTTTAACTGCAACAGTAAGTTCAACTGATGCTTTTGTAGATCAATTTGAGGTTCAAGCAAAACAGTCTACAGAAACAGACTATATCTCTATGGGAAGGGCAACTGATAACAAATATGAATTAATTAATGTTGAAGATAATGTTATTTATAATGTAAGAGCCAGAGCCATAACAACTTTAGGAACGAAATCTGCATATTCATCATCAGATCATCTGGTTATTGGTAAAATTGCACCACCAGCAGATGTTCAAGATTTTTCTGTCAATATAACTGGGGAAGATGCACATTTGACATGGACACCAGTAGCAGATTTAGATTTGTCACACTATAAAATAAGGCACAGTAAATTAACAAGTGGTGCAACATATGCAAATTCAATGGATATTGTACCAAAAGTTGCAAGACCAGCACAATCTGTGACTGTACCAGCAGTCACAGGAACTTATTTTTGTAAGGCAGTAGACAAGCTGGGAAATACATCTTTGGTTGAGGCAAGTTCTGTTGCAATAATAGATAAAATTAAATTTCAAAATGTCGTGGGTACTATTACAGAAAACCCATCATTTGCTGGCACTAAAGTTAATGTTGTTAAAACAACTGCTGGTAAATTAATTTTAGATACAACAAATAATTTTGACTCTGTTTCTGGAAATTTTGATGATGTAGATGGCAACTTTGATGCTGGAGGTGGTGCAGTAGCAACGACTGGAAGTTATGAATTTGCGACAAAATTTGATACTGGGGGAAAATTCACATCAAAACTAACCCCAAACTTTGATATTAGCAGAGTGGATAATGCAACTTTTTTTGACGATGCTCTTGGAGATTTTGATGCAAAAGAGGGTTTTTTTGATGGGTTATTTGACTCAACGACAGTAGAGTTTTTTGTTGCAACCACAGATGATGACCCTAATAGTGGAAGTGCAACATTTACAGATTTTAGAAGATTTATTTCTGGTGATTATACTGCACGAGGATTTAAATTTAAATTAGTGTTGAATTCAACAGATGTGAATGCAACACCACAAGTAAACACCTTAGGTATGGAAATAGATATGCCAGATAGAACTCTTGCAGAAAGTGACATTGCCAGTGGAACATCAAGTAGTGGCAAAGCAGTTACTTTCCCAACTGCATTCAAACAATTAGAT
>VTLG01012242.1_pt1 | contig 42175 bp, 58 predicted proteins | sample 4694571 | NCBI WGS metagenome assembly VTLG01 (sample SAMN12604809, study PRJNA352737) | marine metagenome | biome: ENVO:00000447; feature: ENVO:00000209|ENVO:00000569|ENVO:01000036; material: ENVO:00002151; isolation source: viral sequences binned using virsorter ...
ATGAATGGTCTGTAAGACTCAATGTCAAATACAACAAGGATCAGATCTCATCTGAACAGTTGTTGAATCTCTTTGAGTTAGCTGGTTTCTCCTGTGGCATTGGAGAATGGAGAATGGAACGTGGAGGCACGTTTGGTACATTCACTTTAATTCCACCTGCGGAACAGAAACTAGCCGCTTAATCAATTGGGGTCAATTTGGTTCCCTTAGCATAAGTGATCTTCCTAGGAATAGATCAGTAGGGCATGACCAATCATAGTCAAAAGCCGAAACGTGCTAAAAAGCAAACTTTGGCCCCATTTTAATCAAAGATATGCAGGGTTGGGAGGCATCTCATACAGGCCAGAAATACTTCATTAGCAAACGCACGAGGGGGTTGCGAGTGCAAGTATATTTGCGTACTAGGGGCAATGCGCCTTTGAGGATTTCTGATCAACTTCCGAAGTTTCCTGTAGCCCTGCATTTTACACAAAAAATACTATGGAATATGCTTGGAAAGAAGGTGTCAGATTCAAAACTGACCCAAATGTAGCTGGTACTGTATTAGCTGGTATTCGTGATAAATTTGGAGAACTAACTCCTGAATTGGTATTAAAAGAGGCTTCTAAGAAATCCTCTGAACTTCATTCAGACTTTCAATGGGATGATAAAAGAGCCGCTACTTTATACCGTTTAGACACTGCACGAAGGTTAATTAGACATCTACGTGTTGTATCTGATGGTGAACGGACAGACGAACCTGTTTATGTACACGTTACTCAAGGTGATCGGAAGTATTACGAACAGACAGATCTTGCTGTTGAATCTCCTGACATCTGGATGAACGTAATGGCAGAAGAAAAAGGCAGACTTGAAGCAACAAAGAACAGGCTTAAAACTCTGATTAATATCGAAAAGAATGGATCTAGAATAGATATAACTAAATCCGTCATCTCAGGTATAGAATCAGGATTAGAACCTATGCAACAAATATAACAGCCAAGGCTTGTTGGGGTTTACTGTGCTATGGAAAGGTGTTCTATGTTGAGTTGAGGCAGGCAAGGACAGGTAAGCAGGGTTGTGCTACGGCGAGTTGACTTTAGGTGTGTTTCGGCAGGCAAGTTCAGCTATGATAAGGTGTTACAAGTCAAGGATTTTAAAACACGTTGAGGTGAGTCCTGTTACGGCAGGTGTGGCACTATAAGTTTAGTCTTTCAAGTTGGGGTATGTCCCGTTAGGGCAGGTGGGTCGAGGTTAGGTGCTATTTGTAGTGGTCAGGTCAGATATGGCAGGCAAGGTATGATCGTTTGTGGATGATGAGTCGAGTCGGGTTGTAATGGGATATGTTAAGGCAGGCAAGGCTTGGACATTAGATAGAGGCGAGTTGCATTGTGTTAAGTTATTTTAAGGCAGGTATGGCAATCTGAGGTGAGTTCTGATAAAGCTCGGTTCGGCAGGCAGGTTAATGTAGGTTTAGTCTTGGAGCGTTGTTATTTGGCCTTTTATGGCAGGCATGGCACGTTCGGATAGGTTTCGTTAAGTTGTGTTCGGGCTGGTTGATACCACATGGTAAGTTATGTTGGGTTGGGGTAAGATCGATTGTATTAAGGACAGGTACGTTATGGCTGATTTAACTAGAGAAGAATATGAGGCTGTAGAAGCTGAATTCTTAGGGATATCTGTGGAATGCCTTAGAGCAATAAGAACTCCACCCAAGAAATGGAGAAGACCTGCAAAAAGGTTGAAAGGGAACAAGTATGTTAAGTTTACTCCAAACCCTGAAAATACTTAGGTTTACCTTTCTTCTTAATCATTCGTAATACTTGTTTACGATTATCTCCAACAGCAGAGTAAGAAACATGAACCCAACCTGAATTTGGACCTTCTTTCTTACCTGTTATCTTAGAAACTCTATTAGGATTATAGTTCTCAAGGATCAACTGGTCGAATTCCAGATTATCTCTGATCCATACTGCCAGTTCCATATTAGAAATATCTTCACTATAAATTTCTATATCTGCCGCACTTGAAGTACCAGAACAACAATGCGAAGAATTAGGAGATCCGTTTACTAGATCATTAAGTGGTCTTGAACGGAAACAGGAATTGACTTTAGTAGGACCGAATTTATCTCTTACAGGTTGCAGTACAGATAGAACCAATGCTGTAATTCTACTGACAGCATTTGTATCTAAATGTTCTTCCTGATCAATTCCTGCGTGTAATGCGGTAGGTGAATGAACCAGTTCTTGTAGACTAAAGTTCTGACTTATCCGCATTGCTAACCATTTATCCTTTGATAAGATCCAAGACGGATTTATGAGGATGAGCGTTATCACCATCCACAGCACTATCGAGTGCTTCCTGCACTTCTTTAGGAAGTTTATCAAGATGAGGTTGTAGATGTTCTACTGCTAAAGACTGAGCCTTATCAGCTACTAAGTCCTTAAGCATATTTGCCACAAAGGGCAGGATGAGGTTAACCATTTCTTTCCTTTCTTTGTCCTGTTCATGGTTGTCATAATTATCCCTTACGAAAAAATCATATAGCCAACTAAAAGAGTTCACTCAGCTTCCTTATCAGGATGTGGTGGAATAGGATTCTTCTCTTCTTCTTGATGGAGATCGCCTCCACTTTCAAAGTAGAACTTCGCTATTCCTGCAAGAATAGGTATAAAAGCTCCAATTAATATATTTAAGAGGTCTTTTGAAGATGTTGGCAACTCCTCAGCACTGCCTAACATAACGTGAACAATGTACAGAAACGTGGCTAATGCGAATAATCCGATAACAAATCTAGCAACGAACCTGAATACTTGAATCCTCTCATTTACACTCATTTTTTGTGGTACTGGTTTCGGAGGATCTGGTTTTGTTACAACCGTAGTTGTTGTTTCTTTAGCCATTATCTTGTCCGTATTAATGCTTCTGCCATACCTTTAATTTCCATACCTAATCGATCTGTTGATTTTGCATTGTCTTTATAAGCCACAGTTAAACCATTAATTGCTTCTGCTGTAGTAGAACTCAGTCTATTTTGTTCTTTAATGACATCAATTAAACGTGAATCACCTAATGTGTCTTTTTCTTCCCATCTGATGATTTCATCCCGATGTGCTTGTTGAGTTTTCATGATGAAGACGCACATAATCCCAATGATTACTGCTGGTAGACCAATTCGTTCTATCAGCATTATTGCGGTGTCTACTTCCATGAGATCAGGATGTGTGGCTCCATAATTGTAAGCATAATCAGCAGGATTCATGGTTTAGGAAATTTATCTTTAGTCTTCTTTAGCTCTGCTTTCAATGCATCGAGGCCACCGTGATAAAGGAGATCCATCTGGTCTGCTAAAGGTGGATAGGCTACGGCTCGGTCACGTTGGTATTGAAGTTTTTTATCTGCTTCTACTAGCTCATCATACTTAGTTTGGATCTGCCCTTTAGTTAATTTTTTAGGATTACCATCATGCCAATGAATTTTATTAATGTCATTTTGTGAAACCCCAGCAGTCGTATTAGGATCTAACGCCCTTATAGCATCTATGATATCGATCATACCGCTACCTCCATTAAGGTAAGTGATGATGCGCTAGTAGCATTTAAATAATTATCAGAATTATGGTCAGTTTCGTTGAATGTTCCAGTAGATCCGTTTTCTCCACCGATTGCGATTTTATAGTAGTAGGTTCCTGCTCCTGGGGAATCAAGCCAGAGCATCGATTGCGAATCTATGTGTGCCCCAGCAGTGTCAATGCAAAATGTTCCTGTAGCGGATGTCTGACCTGTCTCACTACCCACATCACCTGATGCTATTTTCGTACAACTGCCGATCACAGTATCTGTGGCGGCTCCTCTAAAAATAGCCCAAAACGTGATATAATTAGATGTCTGATTGTTGATCCCGACTCTTGCATCAATAAGTACTTTGTTTGAACCTGTTATAGTTATATTTTCCTGAAAAACTCCGCTTCCGCCTTGAGCAGGTACAAAATAGAAAACATCTTTCACTGTCCCTGAAAATGCCTGTGTTTCTTTATCAGTTTTCACGGTTTGTTTAACTTGCAGAATTGTTCCTGCCGGAGGTGCAGAACCCCATACCCAATCACTCCCAGACTGTTCAAATAAAGTATTACTCGCTGATCCGTCTTTGATTGTATCTACCTGTAAAGTGGAAGGCATGGCTAATTATGGTTTTGTTGGAAATGTTACTTTATCTGGATCAGTAAAATCCAAGTCTCTTAGTTTCTGTCTGTAGGTCTTCCATTCGGTTAGTTTACTTTCAGATAGGCCACGGTCTGAAACCACCATAGAATCTGATTCAGCTAGTAAAGCATTTCTCTCCGCACGTTTTGATATTTGCTTTGATTCTTTAGGAGTTGGTTCACGGTCTGCCTCAAAAATGACAGGATCACCGTTATCTTTCCTATGAATTAATTTCATTTTTTAAGTCCATAAATTTGTATTGTTCCTGTCCCCCGAAAGCCTCCAGTTCCAGTAAGAAAAAACTTTAGTCCTCTCATCACTGTTGCTTCAGTTGTGAATCGCCCTCCAATTGTAGCTGTAACTAGATCATCGTTATCTTTATGACCAAATCCTAATGTTCCATTATACGTAGTGTCTGCATCTGTGTTACTGAACCCGTACATCCACATCGTAAACGATAAAGACTCTCCACCAGCATTCCCCAAATTATAAGGGTTCAACGCAAATCCTCCACTACCTCCCTCCGCACTCCATCCCCAAGCTGCACCAGCGGATGTTCTACCCACTATATTATAATCGTAATTTGACGTTGCCAATACACTTCCGCTAGAATCGATGAGTTTAAACGACATATCCGTATTATCGGCTGTAGAACGTAATGTGTTTGCAGTAACTAAATAAACGTCATAATCACTTGAATAAAAATCATCGTAAGTAGTTCCAGTATCCGCACCACTTGGAGTACCGCTTTTTAGCAAAACCAAACTACTCCCAGCACTCGCAGGAACCTGACCGTCTTTTAAGGATACGCCATCAATCGTTACACCATTAGCAGATGTTACTTCAGATATGGTATTCGTTTTTATTACAGAACTCATGATGCCTTATGGTTTTGGATGTGCATCTTTAACTGCTTTTATTTTATCTGCCATTTCTTTGGGAAAAACTCCTGCATGATAAAGCGAATCAAGTTGATCTCCAATTTTAGGATATGATTTTTTTCTATCATCCTTATATTTAACTTTTGCGTACGCATCTTGTTGTTTTTTATCCTCTGCAACTGCTGTTTTGTACGCTAGTTCCTCTTCTGAACTTAAATCGATTAAACTTACTTCACCAGTTTGCGTATTTACTACTGTTTTTTTCATTTTAAATCATATACATGAGTCTGATTTGCCCCGAGTCAAACGTATCTGAACTAGATGATTTCACCCGTACTGTAGTCAGATCCCCTGGTGAATTCGTTAATTCATGATATCCCCCCATTATCCACATACTGGAATCTGCACTTTTCCCAAGACCAGAAGCAACCCATTTATCGTCAGCCGTCTTTGTAAAAACTATTTCTCCTGTTGCATATCTGCCAGCATCCGCCTGAAAAATTGGAAATGCACTAGTCGAATTAACATAACTCGGATTACCGTCACTATTAGGCCAGAGAGAAGTTGCCCAATAGCCCGATGTATCAACTCCACCAGCATCACCGAGTTGGATATTAATCTGATTAGTTCCACTCAATGAGACATAGTACAAAGTAAGCCAGACCTTATTAACTCCACTGGGGATGCTTGTGAAATCTATCGAAGTCCCACTGGTAGTAGCTACCGTAGTTACTGTTTTCATAACTCCACCAGTAACGGCAGTTCCTATCGAACCAGATGCAATCTCAGAATCTTTTAAAGATACACCATCGATTTCAACTCCATGCGCTGATGTGCTTTCATTGATATCATCAACATATATTCCTGTCATACGATCACCAGCGTTCCATTTACTGTTAAAGTAGCAGATACCGTGATCGGCCCTGCCATGACACAGTTTTCATTTGCAGGGATTTCAAGATCGTTGGAAATCGTGTCTGAATGCCGAAATCCGTATCCTGTAATCATCCCATTAGCATCTGCTTGTGCAGAAGTCTTCGACTTACCTCGGATATCAAGAATATCCTGAGTAGATTCCTGAACTCCTGCACTAACATTTCCTATTTTTTCCATATAATCCTATGCTTGAGCATCATCAAGTACAGATAACCAGACATCTATCTTGCCAGAAGTACAAACTGCTTTAACGGCATCCGTATTATCCAAGACAATCTTACCCTGAATAATCTCTGTTGAACCTCCAACTGGTATAGAAATCTCTTTACAGAGATATATCTGAGTTGAACCCCCACCATCTATATATGCTGATGCAGTTGCAGTGGAACTACCTGCATTACTAAGTAACATACCAATAACGATATCAGCTTTAGCAGAGTCTGAAGCATTACTGGTATGTATTGTTGTTGCACTGGCTCCTTGTATTAAACCAGCAGAATAATACCTTTCAAATGAAGCCATATTTGTCCTTTATGCTACATCATCTATTAAAGCGGCAACCTGAAGCTCTACAACAGCATCACCTGCATCGCCAATATCAGCAGAGATAGCATGGATTTCTGCAACAGTTGTGTTGGGTAATCTTGCAAACCAGCATTGTTCTGGTCCGATAAAAACTGCATCACCTAAGTTATAAGCCGCAGTTCCTGCATCAAAACAAATATACACACCATCTCCAGTTGAGATGTTTTTTACAAATAAGAATTTAACCTTATCTGCGGTATGTACAGCAGTTGGTGCAGTATCATCATCTACAGCAGTATAGTCTAAAAAACTACCTGCAATCAGATCAGTTGAAGTAGCAGTACAAGAAGTATATTTGTAATACCACTTATCATTGGCATCGTCAGGAGTAACCGTCATGGAACCTGCGATGGTTTTTGAAATATTGTCTGGCAATACAGTAGCCGAGACAGTTATAGAAGCCGCATTTGCCATAATTTCTCCTTACGATAATAGCGGTGTTAAAATTAAGCCTAACGCAATTGCCATTGCTATGGCAGAAGCGGAAGCTGAAGAGGCCGAAGCCGCCGCAGAATTTTTATATCCTAAAGCATTTGTTTCCGATGTAGCCGCATTTGCCGCACTTGCACTTGCAGAAGTAGCACTTGCGGATGCGTTATTTTCACTTGTTGAAGCAGATGAGGCAGAAACTGCCGCTTCCGAAGCCTTCAAAATAGCAGAGTTTGCTTGAGTTGTCGCAATAGTTGCTTGCTCATCTGGATCATGTACTGATATACCGACATTCCCATCAGAGTCAAACCTTAAAGCCTTTGAAGCTCTTGCAGATTTGTCAGAATTAAGTGTTGTTGCTGTATCTGCATTTGAATCAAAGCCTGTTGTTCCAGATATATTTGATGCAAATTTAAAGGAATAGTCCTTCCCATCATCCAACTGTTGTGCAGTTTGTACTAATTTATCAAAGCTGGATTCAATTGTTTCTGCATCAATAGAAGCATTGTTCTGGTAATTCGTAACCTGTGTTAAAGGTACGTTCCTTGTAATAACAATAGTATCTACAGATACAGGGAAAGTTACTGTACTGCTTACAGTCCATCCTGCTTCAACCCATGTAACTGTTGCATTAGTGGAAGTACCTGCATTCTGTACTGTGTAATGAGTATCTTTGGTAAGATTGCCTGAATCAGTAATACCTGAAGGAGTTGCAGTAGATCCAGTTCCTTTAGTCCAATAGACAGTAACATGAGTAGCATCAATAATAGTAAAGCCCATATCAAATGGACCTTGACCTATTGCACTACCTCCACTTGAATAGGAACTTCCTGATCCAAGGAACGAATGTCTGGTACTCGTAGAAGATACAGTCATATCTACCTATAAAAAGAAGAAGGCCTGAAAGCCTCTATATAATCTGTTTTCTGTAAATTTGCAACTGCTCTTTCCATTCTTTCTAAGTATCCAGGATTTACTGCCTCCTGTAAATGGTAGAGTAATCCGTAATTCACTATTGGTTCTAGATAAAATACATTTGCAAATGGTACGTTGTTCGATATAGCACCCCAAGCTTTAGCCGCTTCGTTGTCGCCCATAGTTATGCCTCTAAATATCTGAGCCACATCTTTGAGCGTACCTCCAGTTGGTCCTAATGCAAAGTCTATTATGTCTGCATTATACTGTGTAAAGTTGCTGTAGATCAAATCACCTGCCAATCCTGGCACTCCTGATTGCATAAATGCTCTTGCAACAACAGCAGGATCTAAAGGATCTGGGGGTTCTCTTCCTTGTGCTAAAGACTTTGCTGATAATGAAGCATATCCTAATACAATTGCAGGGGTCAAGTGCTGTAATGTCGCTCCTATACCCATTTGTTTCATTCTAGGATACATTTGTCTAGCAATTGCTACACCGAAACTACGGAATAACCAGAATTGTTCTAATAAAAGAGCAGGATAGGAACCACGCTTTGCAGTCCTCATCATCCATGCTTTATCATCTGCACCTACCTGTGGAACGCCTAATCTTGATTCCTGAACAAAGTATACCTCTAGCTTCTTAGCTAAGTTCTGCGCTCGTTTACTACGTGATGCCCTTCTTATCTTATCAGGAGTCACATACTGTATCTGTTGTCCTAATCCACTATCTAAAGGATCAACATGGTCTATAGAATAAACTCCATGTTTACTAATGATTTTCCAATCTTCCCCATCTATACCGTACATTTTTAATGCACGTTTAAGATCAGGGTTCAATCCAGCCCATGTAAATGTGGCATTTCTTGCAAGCCAATTGGATAAATTCCTTGAATGTGCATCACGACCTGCATTGGTCCACATATTCAACCCATTCCAGAAAAACATGGAATCTGCATATTTAGACATCTTCCCAGGAAGAGCATCTAATGGAATGTATCGTGATACAGTAGAACCCAAGATTCCGTCTATTCCTATTCCTAGCATTGCAAACATATCACGTTCAGATACAGGCATTGTATCTCTAGCAAGAGGGAAAGTCCTACTCATTTGCTTGAAGACATTCGCATAAGATTCCAAGAATCCTTGTCCTTGGTAATGTAGATTCATCGCTTGTAATAAAACATCACTAAAACTTGCAAGCATCGCTTTACCCATTTTCGTCATAATATGAAAATTAGTAAGCATACTAGAGAACTTTGCAATTGAAGGACTACCAACAATATGGGCTTGTCCATTTATCTGGTTGAATCTTGCAAGTAATTTATTGTCATCCCAACCTTCTGAAATAAAGAAATCGAGCATTTCCATTTCACCGAAATCGAACATAGAACCTGGAACCGATCTTTCTAAATGTGCTGTTCTTAGGTCACGAACAATATTTTTATAAACCAACTCTGGATCAGTACCCATTCTTTGCATAAGAACAGTGCGATCACTCTGCATTTCCAATCCTTGCATTATTGCAGACATGGGATCTTCATGACCAAAGAGCTTATTATATTCGAGCCACTTGTCAGCATTTTCAAAAACAAGACTTCTTTGGTGAGACATAACTTCAGATAAGGAGAAATTCTCTCCTGTACCATCAGGATCAGAAGTAATACTGTCAAAAATTTCACCTAACACATCATTAATATTAGCATGAGCATGAATCATCTGATCATGATCAATAAGCCTTGATACTGTTCGTATCCAATTATCTTTAGCCTGCTGAAATCCAAATTCACCAATATCATCACCAAAAGCCAACATTTTAATTCTATCGTGATATTGGGTTGTAATGTGCTTTTCATTAAATGGAATAGATGCACCAGCAAGATTGGCTTCTTTTACAACACGTTCTTTTTCTTTAGCAATATGTTTAGCAAGTTTATACGCATAGATGTCTCCAGTTTTCTGTTGTCCATCAAAAGGAAATAGTTCACGAACCACGTTCTTCCCAAAAGATTCATCTTTTAAAAGTCTATGAGCATGAGTTCTTGTTATACCTGCTTCACGCATCCAATTAACTTCTATACGACCATAAACACCTGAAACCCTAGCCATTTGCCCTGATGCTACAGAATTCAAAGTCCTTCCTTCATGCGTAGAACCTGTCATAAATGACATAAAACGCTTAAAGGCTTGCATAGGATCTGTCAAATCCCCTTCATTAAAGACGAAATTCCTTATATTTTCATATGCGGCCACATTTAAAGCATCAGCATTTGCCCTTTGCATTGAAGTGAAATCAGCAATTGCTCTTACACGCATAGCTCTATCCTGAATCTTTTCAGGACTTACACCACGCTTCAGATCATTAAGAAGCTTTTGTGCATCTGCTTCTGTCATACCATGCTTTTGAACCAGCATGGAACTACATATATTGAATTCAGCCATTCTTAATTAAGCAATTAGCGGCATCAGTAATACGTTCCCCTACTTTTTTGACTGTATCTGTGATGTTCTTAGTGGCTTTACCAACTTCGTCAACTGATCTCGTAAGAACTTCAGAAGCTTCAGTAAACTGTCCGATGCTTTCTCGTATTCGATCTTGAATTCCTTCTGCAACAACATTAGAGGTTTCATCATAAGCCCATTGATTGTTTGTATCTACGTGTTCCCAAGAAACTCCATCTGCTTCTGTAAGAACATCAGAGATGATTGTGCCTTTAGCTTCTGGGACTCTTTCTATTTTAACCCTAATCCCATCTAAATCAGCTAATACAACTTCATTAACTCCTTGCTCCATCGGCAAAAGATCATTGATTAAACCATCTTTAATAAAAAGCCCATTATATCCCATAGCATTAGCAGTATCTAAACCATCTTGGATTAGATTAGTGGAATTTTCAGGATCTAAAGTAGCTAAAGTATCCACATCCAAGTAATTATCATCCAATACACGAACTACGGCATTAGAATATATAGTCCCATTTGGTCCTTCTATTGTAGTATCTGGAGCATTATGGTAATTCCAGCCTTTATGTGGATGAGGTGCTAAATTCAATCCTTCTCCTGCTTCAAGCTGTTCCATTCCCATTGCGATTCTATTCGCATGGACTTCTGGATCTACTTTGGAAAGTCTTCTTAACCCTTTAGCTCCTGCAATCCCTAACCCGATTCCACCAGCAATAGCAAGATCCATAAGAACCATTTTAGCATCATGTTCTTCTTGAAACTTAGAACGCTTATCAGCAATTGCTATATTCGCAATACCTGCACCAAGCATAGGATCTACAACATCAGCAACAGTTCTGGCAAAAGGTGAAGCTGGTTTTCTTGCGGTATTCATCATTAAAGAAGTCTGTTTAACTTTTTTAATAAGACTTCCTGATTTAACAACTCTTTGCGACAAAGCTAAAAAAGGCATGAAATTCAAAGGATCAGGAATAGAACCTCCTAAGACTCCACCCATCATAACTAATCCTTTACCTGAAAAAAGACCAACATTTTGTGTTAATTGAGAATAGTGCAAATTCCTATCATGACTTTCGGACATTATTTGAGCTTGATTCACAGTCATACCTTCAAACCAAGAAATACCTTCTCTATAAAATTTAGAATTCCTATAATTTTCTTCACTTAAACTCGTACCTATTGCCGCTTGATCAAAAGCCATTTCATCCATCCACTCCTGCCACCACATAGTTCTAAGTCCATAAAGCATAGACTCAGAAAAAAGCATGGAATTACTAGGAACATATTGATTAGTAACATCCTGTATATCTGGGCTAGACCTGAATTGAGGGCTTGGTAATATCATTCCTTTTTAGTCCCTGGTCTATTAGGATTAGCTCTTTTTCCTGTACCTGATTTATGTGTATATGTTTTTTTCCTTAAAATATTTAATCTCTTAGATGCCCACAAACCAAAAGCAGATGCATTACTTGCTAAAGAATCATACATATCAGCTTCAGTAACGACATATTGCCCCATTTGCTCATTTACAATCCTTCTCATGTCTGAATCCTTAAAATTCTCTAAATTAGGATATTCAGCATTTATTTGAGTTAGGACTTTAATAAAAGCTTGTTTCTCTATATGGCCTATCTGAGTCCCTAAACCAAATAGTTCTTGCGCCCAGTTAATTTCATCTCTCCACTCAGATGGGGCCATTCCAAATCCTCTAGATGTGGAAATTAATCCTCTTAATATAGGATTACCTATCCACCATCTCTGTAATTCTCTGAAATCTACTTTTGAAGGATCAGGGTTTATTCCTAATTTATTTGAAAACAAAGTCCAACCAGTACCACGATCTATAAAAGCATCATTCTGGACACTACGCATTAGCCTATACTTTTTAGGATCTGATTCTAAAGTGTCCTCATTATCTTTAATGATAGAAAGAAGTTTTTCGATATTAGATAATTGGAACCATTCAGGTGGCAACCCAGGAATATCTTTAATTATAGGGACATCGTTAAACCAATCTTCTTGTCGGTCAAACCACTTAGAGAAATCATAAAGAGCGTTGTAACTTGCTCTACTAGACATGAAATCACCCCATTCACTCCACGTTAATAAGGAATCTTCTAGCTCAACTCCTTCAATAGAACCGATAGGTCTATAGAAAAAGGAAAGACCTTCTCCTGTTTTAGAAAGATCTAAATAAACTGAGATGTTAGAATCCTTATCTTCATATATCTTTTCATGTAGGTATTCTTTGAATGAATAATCACCTGTACCTTTTTCATTACTAGCACCTACATCTTGCCAAACTCCCATCCAAAACTCGATATCGGTACTTGTCATTTCAGAGGCAAAACCAAAAGGGATTTGTCTAGGTATTAATCTTTTTTGACCAGCAAATCCTGGTAAAGATACAAGCCAATGACTTCCAAGATATAAATCCTTTATTATTCCTTCAGGAGAAGTATCCCAACTTACAGAACCTTCAGGGCTAAAGTAACCTCTTTCTAAAACTGCATCTGAAATTGGAAAAGGAGCAAAAGGGATATTATGAGAATATTCGCCTCCAACTTCTGTTGTTGGCGCACTCATTTTTAGAATATTCTTTGCATAAACATAACGCCTCAAAATTTCTTGGTGCGATGCCGATATATCTTCACTCCTATTTGCTTCCACATTACGAGTTAGTCCTAAGTGTCTAAAAGCAGGTGCTACTTGCAACCATGCTAACCCAGCAACCCTATCCATTTCCTCTTTAGATGGACCTCTATATGTATCCCCTTTGGCTTTTAAAACAGAGTCTAGTTCAGACTCCAATACACTCATACTTTTGTAATACGCATATCGGAAAATATTCTGAGCATTAGGTGACATTCCATTTTGTGGCATATCGACTTCTATAGGTTCAGGACCATCTTCACGAATTTGTGGTGTCCCATTACCCCTTCTAGTGTATCTCTTAAAAAGAGTCTTATCTGTGCCTTGAGCAACTGCCAATTCTGATGCCCAATTCAATATACCTTTATCTCTAAGTAACGCTTTTTGTTGAGATTCAAGAAGATAACCAGAACCTACAGTATCTTTATTATTGCGAAACTTCCTTTTTAATTCTTTCTGTTGACTAAAAACATCTTGTCCAGCCAACCATTTCTCATATGCTTCTGAATTAAGATTATCGTAATCTACGCTTATTCTTATGTTTTCTGGCATAGTTATTACCTAAATTTTAAACCTTGAGCGCATTTAATAGAAGCAGTTTCCACATCGATGTTTACTCGATTTGATTCTGCGTCTATCAGAGGTTTTTCAAGTATTCTCACTACCATTTTTTCACACGTAGTTACTTTTTTGTCCTTATTGCTCATTTCAGCTTTATAAGCAGACCATCTATTTTTCAAAGCGACCTCTATTAAACTTAATGCTCTTTGTCTTTGATAATTATTGACCTCATTATTAACATCAACAACATGGTTCATTTGCCATATGATATCATTAATTTCAGTCTCTGCTTCTTGTATTTGTTCTCGGGTAACTACTTCTGCATTATTTATTCTAAATAATAAATCATCAGCTAACTTCAATTGTGAATGGATTTGTTCGATACTGTTTCTCACATCTTGAACATTCTTTTCACTTGAATTCCAAGCATTGGAGCCTTGGGGGCTTTTCGCTAACACAGCAGAGTTATCATTTAGATATGGTTTCTCAGGATCAAGGCTTTTACTGGTTCTCTCATAAAAGCCAGTAATAGGATTTGTAGTATATAAAGCATTCCAATCAGCAAGCCACACATTTATATCTTTAGTAAACTCTGTAGTTAATTCTTTATAAGTACCTGGGGACCAATTTTCTTTTGCTGTTTTTAGAAGTTCTTTTCTTTCTCCATCCATCGCTTTTATGACATCTAATGGACCAATCAAATCAAAATTAGATTCAAGTAATTTTTTTTCAATATAACTATACCATTTTTGATCATTCTGCTTTCTTACAATGATATCAATAGGTCCGATAGGTTTTTTAGATTCAAAATGTCCTTTTAATGCTTGAAGCGTTTCTTGGTTATCTTTGTTTAACTCATACAAAACTTCTTTAGACACTATGTTATGATCTTTAAGAAATTGATTGCCTCCTAATTTGCCCATTTTAGCAGTAGTGGGTAATTGGTGGGCTGGGACTATCTTTATCCCTGTAGGTTTCCCAGTAGTAGGGTTCCTCGTATATTCTATTCTTCCTCCATACTTCAAAATAAAATCTTGAGGACTGGCATTAGCATTCTCTAATAATTCAAATTTTTGTTTATTTTTATCAGGGACATAGGCAGAAACGCCATGGGTTCTATTTATATCCTGTAAATCAGATTTAGTTAAATACTTAAAGAACTCACTCTCAGCAGTAGGCATATTTTTACCTTGTGCCGAGTCATAAACTGTAGGTGGGTTTGTAATTGACTCCATAGAATTATTAAATAAATCCAAATACAATCTTTTTTCTTTAGCTGTAGCATTTATTGGATTCATATCTCTAACAATTTGATTCCAAGCTCTCTTTCTAAAAGATATCTTAGCCTTGATAGCATCATTATTAGAAATGTTCCCATTTAAAGCTTTTTCATCAATTAAAGAATCAATTGCTAGAACAGAAGAATAATCGCCTTTTCTGATATTATTCAAATATTCTATTCCTTTTTCTTCAATCTCAGCAAGTGACATATCACTGATATACTTACGGATTATATTATCTGATTGATTAAAAGGATCTATTAAGGAACCTGTAACCTGTAACTCAATAAGTTCATTTAATTTTTCATTTCCTTCAGGATTATATTTGTTCTGTAACCGAGAAATCATATCTGACTCAATAGATTCCTTTGTCTTATCAAATCCTGTGTATGTATGGAACCCTTTTTCTCCAGTTTTAACCTCTATATTACCGACTTTAAAATCTTTGTTCTTATTGTAACCATCAAGCATTATAGAGGCATCTTTAGCTATATCATTGGCAGTCTTCTTTAAAGTTAATTGATTCTCTTCATTTTGAATTTGTGCTTCTGCCTTAGCCCAGACAACTCCTAATTCCATCATGGAATTAAAAGCTTCTCTCTCTTCATTCATCATTTCATCTTGGATCTTGGCTGTATTAGCAGGTGGTCTGGAACCTACTGATACATCCATACCAGGATCTTGAACTTGCTGTCTGAAGAAGGGATTAAGTACAGACATTAGAATGGCCCCACATTAGTAGGTGCAAGACCTGATAATCCACGAGAACCGACTGCTGTTGTTGCTCCAGAAACTCCTCCTGGAACAGTCGAAGCTGAACCCCACCAACCAGCAGTTGAACCTGCTGAGTATATTGTAGCACCTTGCACAGCACCTTTAAGTCCACCTGTTAACATAGACATTCCAACCATTTCACCAGTCTTTCTTTCAAGATAATCATATTGTTCTTTGGCAGAGCCTGCTCTCTTCATGAAATCATTATAGACTTGATCACCTTTGCTTTTGATATTCGTTGTCTGTGCATTCACTTTAAATTTATGAAGATCCACATTTGTGTTATCTTCTGCCTTTTGACTAAGAATAACATTCCACGGAGTTCCACCTTTTTGTATAGAAGCTCCACGACCTCCCATAAATGCGACTTTCTTTGAGGTATTGAATGCTTGCATTCTTCTTATTCTTGCTTCTTCATAATCTCCAAATATTTGTGCTTGGGCAGACTTCTCATAATGTAAGGCTTTAGCTACATTTCCTTGTCTTTTTAATTCGGTTATTTGATTGTTCAGCAAACTCCTTTGTCTAGAAATCTGCTGACCTTTTTGATATCCAGACAATATGCTACCAGCAGTAGCACCAATTGCCATTGCAGTAAATAAAGCCATTAATCCTTATTCATGAAAAGAGTCCAATCTCCACCATCTGAGCCAGGATGTATGTCACATCTATTCTGTAGTAATGAATAGAATGATGATTCTGGTTCACAAGGCATTACATATTTAGGTGTTCCTTGTTGTCTCATTAATGTATCCATTCCTTGAAATACTAGCTTACAGTCTCTTACTTTCATTCTTTGAGTATGCATCCACCAGTAGGAAGTTGGACTCCATGTGGAGAATGCTCCTACTATTTCGCCATGTCTCATTACAACATGAGTAGGCATCAATGGATGTCGATTACCGTCCTTTTGAGCTTCTTCATATACCTTCTGTCTTAGTTCTTCTGAGTCTATTGGGTATATCTGTATATCAGTTATCATTCGTTTCAAAGTCTACTTCATATGCCAGAATATTCAATGGCATAGGATCTGATTGTCTTATAATGAATTGACCATCTGTAAAACCTTGTGTCAAGGGTATCAGTTCTTTGGTTTCAGATGCAAGATTAGGTGCTTCTCCATAATCATTTGCAACGGATCTTGTAACAAGTTCTGCCAAATGAGCATCAATGAATTCTTCAGTATAAACACCGAACTTAAAATTAGGAGTTTTGTGTATTTTAACCCATGTTCTATGGATACGTTTTTTGTTACCTATCCTAATCCTGCCTTGTGGTCCTATGGAAATAGGTAAAGTTATCAACTCAGAATCATATCTTTTTCCTGCAATAATTGTTGTTGCAGAAGTTATTGCAGTAGTAAATTGTCCACTTGAATTAACAACCTGATCATTAACTACAGAACCATCTGCCAGTATTCCAACAGATTCTCCTTCCAAATGATCTAATTCTCCTGAAGCAACATTAGTACCTGTATGGGTTACATGACCATCTAAATAATTAGATGCAGATATTGCTTCTGTTGTCATCCAATCTTCCATCATCTCTACTGTTTCTATAATGCGTTCTGTGTTTCCTCCATCAGCAACAGGAATTGTTCTTCGCACTATCATCCACAATTGATCTCTTGTACTGGAAGGGATTGTACACATATCAAGAACAACAGCATGAGTCTTATCTGTTGTAAGATGACCTGTGGGATCACCTTCTCTAGTTTCAGAATAAGTGTAATCACCTCCAATCTTATGTTGATGCCATGCTATAGTTTCTTGTTGAGGTATATACGTAAGACCAACAATAGTTCCATCTTTAAGTCTAAACCAACTTACAAAATTAGGTATATCAGTCTCAACAACTTGAATGGCTTGGTTTTGGAATATATCGGTAGCTCTAGAAGTGATGTCTGCCGATGTTGCAGATGAAGATATATCACCATAAGTTATAACACGTATCTTCTTACCAGTACCTTGAATGAATAAGATGTTATTATCATAAGGTATGGCATTAGAACCTGTTTGTGCTGGTTGTGTGCTTTCTCTTTTGATTGTGAAATTGAAAGGAGTGATGGTTAAATCTTGTTCTGAACCATAGACTGCATAAATGCCACCTGTTGAACCTGCAATAAGCTTTTGCTGTGCTACAAGCCATTGTATTTCATCGATTGTTCCTGAATCAAAGGTGAAGGTCATTCCATTGGTAGCAAGAATCTGATCTCCTATAATTGATGCTCCTGAAGCACTTGTTTGACCTGTTGCAGATCCTAATGCTTCTGATGGAGCAAAGTTCTCAAAATCAGCAGTTCCAGAAAACCAGACAGTTTGTGGACTCCTAGAATTTCTTCCAAAGACCATACGTTGTTGAAATATGGAGACATGATGAGGATATTGATCAGTATACCATTCTCCAAACTTCCACATCTTTATATTAAGAAGGTCATTTGCATGAACAGCAGGACAATCAACTTCCAAAGTAAATGTCGCTTGTTTAGAACTACTATGAGTTAGTTTCCCCCAAACCCACCAAATCTGGTTCTGCTTTAAAACACTTAACCTGAAATGTCTTCCTGTATCTGAAGATTTAAAGAGATCTTCTGATGACTTAAGTGTTAATGCAGTTCCTTTAGGATAATAATGAGCAAACACATTATGTGCTGTAGCTCCATCACCATCAGCAGTGAAATCGTCAGCTTCATTTTCGTCTGCGGCAAATCTAAAAGTATTTGCAGTTGCATCTTTTACATACCAAGTTCCATTTTTAGGAGCAGATCCAGAACTTGTACCATTCGCTAGATTGATCTTCATACCGTCCTGAAGACCATGATTCTTCACTTGGAAATAAGATAAACTAGCTAAGTTCCCAGAAGCTCCACTATACATTCCATTCTTGGCCTTTTTAGGCGAATTACCACCAAAATTGGAATTTATAAACTCTTCACCTCTTTTAAAAGTTAATGTCTGATTTGAATTTGTGGCAGTTGTTGCCGCAGATAAAGTTAAGACCGTTCCGCTTACAACAGCAGTAACGTATGATCCTGTCGCAATTCCTGTTCCTGAAACAGCCATCCCAACACGGACTTTTGATGTGCTATCCATCGTTATATTCGATGTACTTGCAGGATCTCCTAATCCAGATGTATGATTTGTATCACAAGTAGCATCTGTAAATGAATAAGATTCTACTTCAGTACCAGCAGGGACAGTAACGCTTATTGTGGCATCTGTGCTTCCATAATTATTGTCTTCCTGTTGACCTAAATATGGACCGTCTTTATAGGGGAATGCTTCTAAAGCCCATTCAAAGCCGTCACTTGTTCTCCAAGTTCCAGCAGTAGTGCCAGTTGTTCTAGAAAGCTTATATGGAGCGACTTTAGGGGATACTAGGAAAAGGATATCAGCAGACTGCACAAATTGAAGATCCTGTAACTTCTCATTTGTATTGTATGGAGTACCAGTAATCTTTAAATGAGTAGTAGAATCATTGTCTGATTCTGTTCCACCCAGAATTGCACCATCTTTATAAAACTTAATGTATTCTTGACCAAACTCTAGAACATAGTTGTTTGCACTTTCGTGTCCAAAGACAAAAGGGATTAATCTGACAGCTTTAGCTTCATTTCCTAATGAAGTGTTTCCATCAGTTCGTCCTACAAATTTAGTTCCAGGTCTACGTGTAAGGCTACCAGTAGGTCGTACAACTAAGTTTTCAACCTTAGCTGAAGAGGATGCGTATTGCTCGTCAGATGCATTTCCGAATCTTTGTTGTGCAATCTGACCACCAAACCAGTTGGTTTGAGTAAATGTTTGTCGGCCCATTAAGTAACACCACTTGCCGTACTTGCAGAGAATGGTTTGAACCAACCAGAAGATCCTTTACTTCTAGAATCAATCCATTCATTAGATTCAATTTTATCAGCAGTTCCTTCCTGACCATTAATACTTCTGGCTTCAGATAGTAAAGTCTGATACTTGCCTAACATTAAATCTCTTAATTGAGATTGCCCTGTAAGATCCATTGCTATTTCACCTGCCAATGCAAGTCCACAAGCCTGAGTCAATAAGGGATCAAATAATGTTAATGCATTTGAACCATCAGCATCATCATGAGTCTCACTACCTACATACTTTTTGATATAACGTATATTTGCAGAGGTTGCATTCGTCAATAATGCCAATTGATCTTTGGCGTTATGAGTAATTATTTCAACTTTCCAATCATAGTCATAATCCTCTTCTTCCTTTAAAGACATGACTCTTAAAGAATCATTTGGAAGACCATATGCATAATCAAATTTATAAACAGGTGTAGTTCCTAATCTCGGACAAGTATAACGCTTAGTCATACAGTTCCAAGGATGCGCTCTTAGTACAGAGTTAATAACATCTGTAAGTCGAGCTTTAGTCGCAAATGCCTGTGCATTATTATCACTAAATGCAGTAATTGTCTTATCACCCAAATTGTTTAGGGCAATATTCGCTATATTAACAGCAGTAGTCATAGAAGCCTTGTGGGGGCCGAAGCCCCCTTAATGGTCAATCTATTGTATAGAAAATAGCAGACTTGATTGTGCCAGTAGCATGGGCCGCATCAATATCTACAATGATGTCAGTCCCATTTTTATCAACACATTCAAAACCTGTATTGTCAATACTTGTTGCAGTATGAATACCCCAACTAGATTGAATTACTTTTTTGGCAGTATTCATTGCTGTAGCCGCTATAAAAGCATCTATATCAACTGCAACTGCCGCTTCAGTATCACTATTGGTATGAGCCGCATATCCAGCACTCAAGGTGACACTTGAACCAAGAGCATCAGCCTGAAGCATGACATTCCAGACTCTTGCACCTTTAGGAAGTGATCCAATAACAACAATTGTGCCATTAGCACCTGTATTGTTAGTAGAGGTATTCCCATCTGCTTCATACGTGTCATACATAACACGCATTCGTCCACCTTGTTCCGCAACATTAGTCATTGTCCTCGGATTGGTGATGGACTCGATTTGCTTACGCTTATTATTTCCGTAAGTTGTAGCCATGTTAGATCTCCTTTCTTAATTATTGAAGGCAGGAAATCTGTACGACACGCTTTTCTTCCAAGCGAGTTGCACCAATAGTCATCCTGTAATAGATGTACTGGCTAAACCGCTTGTCGGGTCGTTCAGAAATTCTAGCTACGATGTCTTCCCAAATACAGAGGCCAATTCCTCGTCTATGAAAAGCGATGCAATGCTCTGGATCACCGCTATTCTCCTGTGCAGTAGGATCATAAGTGAATGAACCTGAACTATGAGTTCCACCTTTCTTGGGAATCAATTCAGTCCTGATAATGTTGAATCCCATATACTGATTCAGATCTCCAGCAACCAAGGCTCTGATCTCATTATAATCAGCACTTGCTACTACAGTCTTCTGTAGTAATTTTGCCAATTGACTAGAATTGACAACCAAGAAGAGATTACTATTACCATTAACATCATAATCATCCGCATCGTTAGCACCAAGGATCTTCCTTGCCTCAATTAGCTTACCAACAGTTAAACCTTGATTTCCAGATTCAGATGAACCTTCAACCACATAGTTATTATCGTTGATAGCAACTTTTTGACCAGAAGGTAGTGCTACAGCAGTATTTGCACTAGAAGTACCATCAGAAGCATCTGAATATGCACTTCCAACCAATGCACTAATGATTGTTTCATCCATTGCCCTACCCATTGCCATTGCCGCATTAGCGGAATAAGCAGAGGCAGGATCAATGAGCATCCTGAGTTTATCAGGATTATCGATCATGTCACCCCAATCAAAATCGTTAGGAGTCACTTTCCTACGATCATGAGGTGTACTCATAAGCGGTGAGTCAGCATGACGAGAGGATACTCGCTGTGCCGCTACCGATTCAATACGGTCCATGAAGACTTCTTCACCGACCTTTCCTGTTTCCAGTGTAACAGTATTCCGTAGCCTACTTCCCATCTGTTGGACGAGAAGTTGGACATTTGCGGAAAACTGCTTCACAAAGGAAGTAGTTACGTGTACAGACATAATTCCGCTTTCGTTATATGTTTAAAATGCTACGGATTATCCAAAAGGGTCCGAATTACCCAATATACTCATGAAGTCTTGTCATCTCCTGAACTGCGTTTGCATGATTTGGATGATATTGATCCAAATATGCAGAACGAAATTCAGTATCAGACATTCTATCATTGATAGTCTGTTGGGCAGTTGCAGGGTTCATACCTCCAAGTATAGGAGTGCTGGAGCCTGGAAGAACCGAATCTTCCTGCAACAACTCTCCAACCCTACTAAATACCTTCAGGATTTCTGGATGATTACCCAATCCTGTTTGCTCCATGATCTCTACTGCTTCTGGAGTAGCAAAGTTCATAAATGCTCGTCTGGCTAATTCTACATTCTTATCGAAATTACCACCCCACTCCTGTTGAAGAGCTTGAGTGTTTTCGACTTCAAACTGATCGAATGCTTCTTGCTCCTGTTCTTGTTGACCTGCAATTGCATCCACATAAGTATCGAATAAGACACTAGCCTGATCATTGTTTAATCCAATTTCATGAGCCAACTGCCTGAAGTCTGCTGTAGTCTCAGGATCATAATCACCAATATTATATTCCTCATGAGATTCTGGCCTACCTAAAGCATTGTAGACATCATCCATTGGTTGTCCTGCTTCTGGCAACCGAAGTAACTGATCAGCAGGAACCCCCATCTTTTTAACAAGATGAGTGTAAGATTTAGCCAGTTTGTCCACAGAATCGAAGTTCTGAAGGGCTGGTTCTTGAGCCAATCCGTCAGGTAAATACTGCGGATTAAAGCTAAGATCTGGTGGTGTATTGACTTGTCCACCACTAATAATAGAAGAGGGACTTGCGGATTCTGAACCATATCCACCATCAACTGGTGCTGATTCAGAAGTTGTCGAAGTCGCTACTGCTTCCTCGCTCATAACTATCCTTTAATCTTGCTTGTATCTTATCAATATCAAGCGTTACATAATTAAGAATCGCACATACGACTGATCTACGACCCTCGTTAAAAGCCGTTTCATAGGGTGTTTCACCTACTGTACTATTAAAAAAATAGTTCGACTTAAGTAAATCTTCAAGGACTTCTTGTCCTGCTTCCGTTGTAAATACTTCTTTATAAGTTGCTCGTCTACGCTTTTCTTTATTGAGTAGCATTAGCTATTGTTGCTGAAGCCTGCGCTCGTTTGCTTTCTGCGCTTGCTGAAGTTTCATCTATTCCTGCAATAATCTGTCCTTGTTGCAACTGTGACATCATTGCCTGTTGTTGTTGCTGTGCTTCCATTTCTGCATTGAATTGGGCCTCATCTTTTATTACAGATGGAGGTGTTCTCAGGATCTCAGCCCCTAATTCTGCAATTCTAGAAATATCCAATCGTTGCAATACAGTAGGATCTATTTGGGCCATTGGCGCAAGGAACTGAATTAATTGAGAAATACTGTTCAATTCATATCCACGCATAGCAATAGAAATAGGATTCCGATACTCAATCTTGAATTCTTTTTGTTGGAGAACTATTTCTGGAGGTGGAGGAAGCATATTGTTCTGCATCATGATATTGACAGTTCTTTCAATCATTGGTCCTAGCAATTCGATTTCCTGTCGAGATACAAGAGGACCAAGAATTTGCATCCTGTCTCTCTGTCTTGCTTGGATTTCTGTTGCTGTAAACCTCAAAACATCACCATCTTGTGCAGTAGGTCCAGGCAATTCCATCATATCTAGATAGAATGCCTTTTCAATAGATTCACGGACCTGTGCCATTTTATTTTCGGCATAATCCAATCTCTGCATTGCAGGTAAAGGAAATATGCGTTCATCCTTGCTGAGTCCAGTTCGATAATAGTTCAAGCCTCCTGGCGTTGTTCTTACAGGATTAATAAAACCATCATCAGGAACCATGAGTGGAGGATCTACCATCTTCTGTAATGCTTTCAGGTAGGTCTTTTCCATCTCATTGAGCATCTTGACATCAGCAAGTGCTTCACCCCCTGGACCTCTTCCATAAGTTTCCAAGGAATTTCTTTCCCATCGACTACATATGAATGGGAATTCGTTGAATCCTCCTACACTAAGGATTTCCTTTTCATCAGGCATAAAGTAAATGCTTGTCCAGGGAAATCTATTCTGAGGAGGTTCTTTAAATGTACTTGAAGGTTTGACTACATGACAGCAGGCAAACTTATCATAGATTGAGTTCTTTTCTTTGGACTTGAGAACTTTCTCAGGAACTTTATCTCCCCAAGTCTCCAATAACTCTTTAGCAGTATGTTCATATACACGATAGATCGTATCTACTCTTCCCAACTCATTCTTTGCAAGATAACAGTCATAGAGAGGAAAGGTCATAAAATGCGGTCCTTCTGCTGGAACATCTTTGATGTACATGACACCAGTACCAAATGCTCCCAGATCCAGAAGATATTCATGCATACTAGGATGGAAGTTATTGTTAGGTCGGTTAAAACCTTCCATTACCAATTTGGTAACTTCTTCCAACCATAATTGGACATCTTTATCCTGACTAAGAATTGTATTCTTTAATTGGATTTCAAACCAATGCTGAGAAGACGGAGTAAGAAGGTTATGCATACCAGAAGAAAATCTGGTTAATGCACGTAATGGTGTAGAATCAAAGATTTTTTCTCTCTTCTTCTCACCAGCAGAACGTAAAGCAACAAAGTCTCCACGGTTAGGAGACATAAGGTCACCTATATTCTGCCATTGCTCTTCCCAATTTCTTCTAGCATCTTTAACAGATGCCAGTTCTTTGTTTAGAGCTTGGAATAAATCAGACTTTTCGTTCTCCATTATCCTTTAGTCAAATAAGTCTGTCTTCGTCCCATACCTGCTTTTTTCATCTGGAGTTTGGATGCGCCCATTCTGGCAAGACCACCTGACATTGGACCCATAGCACCTGCGCCTCCACCTGCGCCTCCACCTCCACCACCTCCCATACCCAACATACCTTTTATGGGATTCATAACTCCTTCGACAACACCACCGACACCTTTACCTAGAGTGTCCAAAGCACCACCGAACTGATTTATATTATGAGTGAGTCCCTGATTAACCTGTTCAAGATTAGGCATTGGGATATTAGGTTGAGGTATTTGAGACATACCCTGAGCCAATGGTTTTCCTATTGCATCCAATCCTGACCCTACTGCATCAAACCCTTGGTTAATGCCTTTAGTAACATTGCTTAGATCAGGAGTAGGAAGTTTAGGTAAGGATGGTCCCCCTCCACCTCCGTAACAGATCGTTTTGGATTGAGGAAATATCTCACAATCCCAAGGTCTGAGGTCTTCTAATATTTGGATATGTTCCATATTATCCCATCATCATCTTTTTAAGATTCTTATTTTTAGTTAACAAACTTCCCCCCATTAAAGCTTCTCCTTGCTTCTTTGCCATCTTAGTTCCTGCAAGCCCCCCTAAAGCCCCCTGAAGAGCATCTTGTGGCTTTTCACCTTGCATCAATGCACCCATTGGGGAAGCACCAAGCATTCCACCTAAAGGCGTTTGTCCTACGGCTTCCTGTAATGGTTGAGTTATTTGCTGTAATGGTTTTGTAACTGCTCCTAAAGCATCTCCTATTGAACCGCCCATAATCACCCTATTGCTGAAATTGGTTTAAAATCTCCTACAGAACCTCGATTGGGTTTACCATAGAAATCGTATTCATAATCCATAGAACCGTATGCGTGGTCAACTCTTTTCTTTTCTACACCAACAGATGCATAACGTAAAGACATAACTGCATATCGTGTTGCAGACATAATATCATCTCGTTCTTTTACTATTTTTCCATCTTTTCTGTGGTACATTCTGAGTTCTGAAAACCAATCCCCCAAGTGGTTAAATACTTTAAGCCTGCCAGACTGCATTCTCTGAAGCATATCCATAATCCCAGGCTCAACACTATTACCACCATCGGGATTAGTAAAATGGCTACCAAGCATATTAACCCCGAGCTTACGATAAAGCTTAGAAAGAGGTTCCCCAGATCCTTTGTCGTGTTGCATACCGTCATGAGGCCAGACACAAGGGATCTTATCCCCTCTTGTTTTAATTGCATGAGCGTGTGTAACAGGAGTTTCAGCACGTACAGAGTAGACATCATACACATATGCGGTATCAGCATCACGATCCCAAGCGACCCAGACACAAGCAAACGGATGATCCCAACCAAAGTCGATGGCACAGATTTTAGGCCAGAATTTGGGAAGTGGAAATGAAGGAACCTTGATAGTGTCTTCGTCAATTGGGAATACCAGACCTGAACCAAGGACAGGAATCCCTCTTGAACGCATCTGTCTTTCATGCGGAGGAAGGGCAGAAAGTATTTCTTCTTTGGCTTCTTCATCAAGATGTGGAGCATCATCCCAACTTGCATGGTAGAGTTGTTGTCCTGATTTTAAATCGTTCATGAACTGAGCAACAACATTCGTCATCCCTTTTTCGGGAGTGAATGTCATAAAAATCAAACCTCTTGTCTTCAAAGTGGCACGTAGCCCCTGCGAATAGATATCTTGAGGAGGTTCCTCGTCCAGCCAGACAATATCTACAGCCTTCCCCATCCATTGTTCTTTACCTTGTTCATAGGATTTGAACCAGAGTTTAGAGTTTCTGCCTGACTTATGCTTAACTGTAACAGCACTATAGGCATTTGGAATTCCAGGCATTCTGTCTGTATGTAGAATTCGGTCTTTAGGAATCATACCACGACCCCAATCTTCAGGATCTCCAGGTTCTCCTAACAGTTCTGCCTGTACGATATCTCTAGTATTTGCAGTCGTATTACCAGCAACCCATGCTTTGATGGGTCTTTCAAATCGATGACCTTCCCAATCATCAGGATATTCACCTAAGAGGTGTATAGCAACTTCACAAGCACCACAGTAGGTTTTGCCGACTTTATTTGCCGCCATAAGTAGGCGTTGTCTGGCAAACTTACCTGCCATGTCTCTGGCTTTATGGAATTCTTTCTGATATCCATAAGGCTCATAGAAGAAGATCCTGTTAGTAGATTTCTGAGTATCTATATCAGTAAGGATCTCTACTGTACGTTCAAGAGTCATTAAAACAATTTTTTGTTTTGTCTACCTGGGATACCTTTAAGCATCCTTCGTTTTATTGATTGTAATAAACTTGCTCCCATTCTTTTAGTTTTAGTTGTTTGGCCTTCTAAAAGTTTTTGTTTGCCTACGCTTTGAAAGCTACCTATTTGCGTACTAAAGTTTTTTCTAGATTGAATATTTCTTAATGACCTTGCTTTAAGATATTCACTCTCACTAACTCGGAACTCTCTTGGAATATTTTCTTGCAATATATTCATCTGGTCAGGGCTTAAATTTTTTGTATTAAGCTTTTTCCCTGCCATATGCTTTTCAAAATACGAAGTCTTTTGATTAAATACTCCTGCATTTGGTTTAATTATTTCTCCCATAACTATTTAATCATAACAGTTTGATATGATCATTGATTCCCATCTTTCCACCAGTAAGGTTCTTGGTAGGGTTACTACCTCCTTTAGTTGGTCCTCCTCCTGTACGTAGATTAGCTTCTTGCATTGCTTTTGACATCTTTTCCCAGATTTTAGTCCATGAAGACTTGGAGTGTTTAACTCCAGATTGTTTTTCTAGTTTCTTTTTAGTGGCAGACTCCCCCTCTTCCATTGCAGTACGCATCAGATCTCTTTCATAATTAGCTTCCGCTACTCCAGCAGGATTAGTTAAGTCTGCTTTCTTTAACATTTGACCTTGCTTAGAAGGTGCTGTGGAAGGAGTCTGAGTTGTACTAGGATATTGCTGTTCTGGAGCTTTGACTAGATTCTTGGGAGCATCTTTAGGAGCTAAACCTGCGGTTATGGTTGTAGTTGGTTCTCTTTGAACCTGTTGCGCTCTCATATCTTTCTTCTGCTGAAATGGAGCAGTATCTATATTCTTGGAAGGAACAGTACCCTTGCCCAGATTGACTCTCGATATTTTCTGAGTTTCCTGTCCTCCTTTGGTATTTCTTAGGGCAAGTCCTTTCTTATCTTTAAGATCAGGATGGTCTCTAATATTTTTAGGCTCTTTTTCAAGAGTTTCTAACCAGACACGGTATTGTTCGTTACCTCTGGCCTGATTTGAAGTACCTGCTTCGGTTTTAACGAAATTATCTGTTGCAACCTGCCATGCATTCTTGAATTGATGTACTCTAGATTTAGCAGGTTTACTGAACCCTTCTCTTAGTTCACCATATACAGACTTGGCAAAAGTCAGAGCCTCATCGTAGGTACGGAACATCCCTTCTCTAGAAAGCTTGATTGCAAGCCTTTGAGCTTTAATTTGAGATGTCTTGATGGTGGGCATCAGTTGATATGCTGGCTGGAATCCTCTTCTTTAGTCGTTGCGACTGCGATTTTTGCGAATTCTTCGGTTTCAGGCTTCACTTTTCCAAGAAGAAGGTCTGCCTTGTCCTTTCCTACAAGCATCTGAAGTTCTGATTCCAGTTCAGGGATGGATTTAGCATCTTCTTCAATAACCATTGTGTCTTTGGGCTTAAATCCTCCACGATCCATAATATCTTTAGCGGCTTGTAGACGAACCGTGTCAGAATCACTCTCATTCATTAATTCTGTAAGTGTTCCAAAGGCGACAGGAGCCTTATCAACGAATTTTTCCAGCATACGTTTGGATATCTCTCTGGAAAGTTCCCTTTTCAGCTTCCAGGCTTGATTAACGATGGTATGAGAGTTTTTATAGCCTGCATTTACAGCAGATTGGACTGCATCTCCTGTTTCACAGTAGTTTTCTATAAATTTCAACTGTTTTTCAGTGATCATTGCGTTTTTAGTAGTGATATCCGCTTACTCTTGAAGGATCTTGGTTCCCAATTCCTATTTTTCTAGAACGAGGACCACCGAATCCGCTACGAACTTTAATTTTTCTTAATTTACTTTTGATTTTCTCAAAGAGACCTCGCTTTGTAACCTTTTTAGGCTTTTTGTCTGCTCTTACGTTTCTTTTCTCAACCGCTAATTGAGTCCTTGAAATTTTTTTGAGATCTTCTTCTTTTTCTAAAGTTTTCTTATGGATTAATTTATCAAGTTTCTTGGAAAATGCTTCTCCTCCTTCTGGTACGTTATAAGAATGTTTAACTATTGTATTTGCCACTCCAGCAGAATGTCTTCCAGCATAAGTCTTAGGTTTCCCTTTTGGTGCTGTTAATTCCTTAAATGCTTCTCGTGCTTCATTATAAATGATATTAGTTGTGGTACTCTTCCATTTTAAATCACTTAAAGGTATTTTTTTAGGATACGGTGCTTGTCTCTGTATTGTTGTTAAAAACTTCCTATACGCTTTAGCTTCTGGTCCTAATTTTTGGACCTTCTTGACTGTCTGTACCTTCGTCTTAACAGACCTCTGTTGAGGCTTCTGTGACGAGACTACACCAGCAGTCAATAACGTAGTGCCTGCACCCTTAACTGCACTTTTAAAGAATTGCCTTCTAGTCGTGTCAGTCATTATGACTTTGTTCGGATTATACCAGCAAAAGGATCTCTGTGTATCCCTTGCTTTATGTCCTTTGCATCTCTATAGGCTCTGTGAACGTGTTTTTTTATATTAAATAGACCTGTACCAAGCCAAGGGCTTGCTCTCTTATATACACGTTCTAATTTGGATTCACTCTTATGAAAATAAGGTTCATTTACATAATCCTTCTTGTATGGAATAGTCCTGACCTTATCTTTCTTGGTTTTCATTAACTTCTTCTTTACAGAATGTCTGTAAATCTTATCTTCTAAGGGAGTCATTGCTTTTATTGCCTTAATGTGTCTTGGATTTACGCCATTGGCTTGCACCATAGCTTAGATACTTCCTCTTTAACCAGCCTAAACCTGCACCTGCTCTTGCTGTTATAGATCTCTTTGGACTACCACCTTCTAGAATTCTTTGTTTATTTGGAGTCCTGAACTCCATCCCAAGGTTTGTATGAGGCATCGTCTCTTTTAAAAACTGCTTATACCTACTCTTAGGGTTTAACGTAACCTTATCCTTAACCTTTTCTACTTCAGACTTTCGGAACATCGGGTTCCTTCTAACTTCTGAACCATAAACTCCTGTCTTTGAAGGCCATGTAGGATTAGTATAGCTATTAGCTAATCTACCACTCATTACTTCTTTATAATGCTTACCTCTTAAATACTCTGCATGAACCTTCCTATTACCACCTGTACTTCTGTCTTGAGTCGTTATTGGATTTGTTAAAGCACTGCCACTATACTTGGGTGAAATACCACCTTGCTTTATAATATTCCTGTCTGAAGAACTTATTACCTGACTTTGGAATTCAGGCTTCATCTTCGTGCTTTTAAGCGTATCATCCGCTTTCTCTAAAAGCTTCTTCATCTCTTTAGGAGATTGTCCAGGCTTCCTACTATCCCAAGTCCCTAATCTTCGGATCTTCTTATCACTCATGCTATCTCCTACTTGTTTGACTTATCTATATAAGTCCCAGTGGCTAATAACTTCTTACGGAGTACCTCCTTGGGAATTTTTTTCCCTTCAAGAATACGTGAACTTACTGTCTTTGAGAATTTATTCGCTTTCGCATAAGTAGTCTTATTGGAAGACGCTATTTTAGATACACTATCATACCACTCATTGCTAACAAGACCCCCAGTATCATCATATACCATCCTGTCTTTAACTGGGATATGCCTATAAGACTGAGCCGCTGAATGCTTTATCCTATGACCACTTACTCCTTTATAATCTAATCCAGACATATGCTATCTCCTATTACTAGCTATAACCTATTACTACTTAAATCTACCCAAAATAGACTGATGGAAGGTCTATAGCATAGACCAACGCTACTTTTGTACCCCCCTACCCCTTACGAATGTTTTTACTTACACAAGGGAGGGCTATCAATTCAAGCCAAGGTAATTGTAAATAGGTATCAAGTCAAGTAGGTAGGTAGCTACAACGTGCTTCATGTATATAAATCTTAACAGGTGTGTTAACTGATGCTTACCTATAAGAGAGAAACGTAGGACAAGTGTACGAGTCATTTAGATCAAGAGTGCTTGGTAGTTAGTATAGAGAAGGAGTTAAGGACACAGTCAAGCTAATAATGCATAGCATTGATATGATTGGTTAATTCCGGTCTAAGTTGTAACACTTTGCAGGTAATAATCCTTGGTTTTACAAATCTTGATTTGCCGAGAGACAAACCATGAGGTTTGGTCTGCTGAAGCAGACTGAATCTCTCTAAAACTCTTCGGATTCTGGTTCAGTACAGACAATCATTTCGGCCTACAATATAACACTTTTAGTGTGTCAATCAGTATAGGCAAGTTCTTGCCATCACAAGATATGTGCCAATCGTTGTAATTGTTAATTACAGATAGTTAGGTTTGTAAGACATCTAGTTCATAGGAACTCCTTGCAACTCATGTCACAATCTTTGATGTCATGTCACTTGCAATCAAACCCCTGTGCTTCTTAGTCGGCAAATATAAATATCTCGCTCAACAAGGTCCAAACCCTTCAAGTAAAATGAAAGGGTTTGTCCTCTTGTCTATAATAGGCATCGGAGAAACTCTGTGCTTCTTGTAGTTCATACAGGTGTATGGGCTATGTGAGAGAAGTACGAAATGATAAGCCTCTAACCAAAGGAATAAGATGGCTAATTTAATTAATACTATGAAGAAACAAGAACTCGTTGACTACATCGTTAAAAGCGTAGGAAACATGGCTGAATATCGTACTGATGCCAATCAGTTAGAACTTGAGAACGAACTCAAGGGAATGCTGAAGAAGGAGTTAGTTGTGAAAGCTGAACGGCTTTACGCTGACACTTTACAGGAAGAACCTGCGGATGCACATGAAGAAACTCTTGGTGAAGAAGATCTTGGTGATGATCGTCATTCTGCTCTTGAAGAACCTGTTAATGAAGCGGATGCAGAAGAAGCTAAATACTTTCATATGCATTACCAAGCCAATTTCTATAAGAAGTTGGATGATGGTACTAAGACTCATGTGGACTTTGGTTGTGTTGTCACATTCAGGCTATTGGATGATGGCAAATGGCTGTGCGATAAAACCAGTACGAATAATCTTAGTTGGATGTTAGATCCTAAGTTCAGCTATAAAGGCAAATGGCAAAAAGGAGTTGAAAGAGAAGTCATTGGTTGTAGAACTCGCAGTGTTCATGAACTGAAAGAATGGTTGACCAATGGAAGATATGGTCAAACAGTTTCTCAGTATTTGAGCCAAAGCGAAATGCCTGATTATGACAAGTGCGAAGTTGGTAAGCCAATTGCCAAGGGAGTAAAGGAATCCGATGTTCAGGTTACAGCATCAGATCCAGTTCCTTTCTAGGGATTAAGTAGTGCTAGAGGTCATTCGGTGAGTGGCCTCTCTGGACTATCTTGTCCGTTTTAACCTCAATGGAGATTAGCTATGCAAATAGAACAATGTGGAAATTGTGAGAAGACCTTTATGGATCACGAAGTTCACAAAAAAATGGAAGTGCATTATACAGAAGATGAAAGTCAGTATGATTTCTTCTGTAAAGAGTGTGTTTCTGAATGTTCACATGAACTCTGGGTTAACGAGGACAAGTGAACAACAAACGAGTAAAAACCCCTGTCGTGTGCTTGGAGGGGTTTTTCCTCTTCTCTATAATTCTAACATAGGAGTAGATATGCGACGTGGACCCAAAGGGAAAATGGTCATTTTACATGACAAAGACGGTATCCTTATACATCGTGAACGTGTCATCACGGAACAGGCATGGAGAATGTGGAGTGCCTGGAAAATATTTAAGTTCTATAAAATGGTATTTCCTGAAGAGATAGCCGTTTTTGATGATATTCTTAAATCAGTTGATACTGAAGTGTTCAAACGTATTACAGATGCGAATGTGAAATACGTAGTTGAATATCTTTCTCAGTATAAAGGTAATGCCATTATGAATGAATACGTGGAATGGCTACTGGATTTGGCTAAAGCAAAATTGGAGGAACAATCTAATCCTCTTCCTCTTGGAAATGCGCCTGAATACGTTGAAGCATGGCGTAAAGATGATCGAAATCAATGGGAATTGTATCACAAGCCAACAGTCTGGAAGAACTGCATGAAACCACTACTTAGAGAATCCCTTAACTTGGAAAGGACTCCGAGAACAGGTGAAGCTACTGAATGGTATACTGATACATCTGGTCAATCACCGAAGGTTGCAGGTGAGATGATCGAAGTCGATTGGAACAAGTATCGTAAGATCAATCATTTGCCAGCAGGCAATATCCCAAGCCATTGGGAAGAGATTGATTATACCTTTAATGAATACGGAGCAGAAGCTATGCCTGCTAAGTACCTGAGAACTGATTTGGACTACTGGGAACGATCTGAGCATCTTGCTGAACAGAATGTGAACCAATTGACAACCAAAGAAGAGTGGAATGCCTGGATAGATGGCAAGGAAGTTGACTTATTTGAGAAAGTGCAGGATGCAATTTCCAAGGGATTTTCCATACAGGATGTATTGAGTGAATATGAACAGTATTGCTTGGAAGAAGAACTGTTCTCAAGAGAAGGTCGTGTCGAGGTTGCCTTACAGGATGTCGATAGACCTTATCAGCATGAAAACATTCATGTCTCTGATGTTAAACCTGCTTTTAGGAAATACACCAAAAGACAACTACTTGAAATTGAATGTGAACAATTATTACGTGAACCCTTGGGAGTTTATGCAGGAGGTTTTGTGCCTGATACTGGTTATGAGGTGCAAGAAACTCCGTTCTAAGAGAATGGGAATACCCCCCCTGCGTTCCTTGAGGGGGGTATATCCCGTCTTTAATGTTAAACCTAATGTGAATGGAAAGGAGCATGAATAAACTATGTGAGTATATAGTTCAGCTTTTTGAGAAAAAGGGTTGGACACCTAAGAGGTTAGTGATCTGGTTAGCCGTTGGATGGGTTTTCCAGATCCTAGCTGGAATCGGATTAATAACTTATTTAATGACTAAAGGATATCTTGAATATCAGAAAGGAAGTAATGGTGATAATGAAGGATCAAGTGAACGAAATGCTCTCAGGGATTGGCCTGACAGTACAGGAGATTTCCGAACAGGAAACAGTTCAGAAAGTCAAAGTCGAGACAGAACGTGGGTTAATTAGTATCTTATCTTTTGTTAAAGATACCTTCCTCGGATTTGGATTAGGCATTTTACTAACCCTTTATATGACCTTGGTAGTACCTAGTAAGAACATTTACCAAAGTTACAAAGTTAAAGAGCGAAGTTTGCAAAAACATTCGATCAAACTTTGATAAATCAGAGAGTGTCAGGCCCAGCTTGGCACTCTTTTATTTTTTTTGGTGGTCGAGCAAGGACCGTAAGGAACTCTTAGTGCAAACGCACAATTAAGGTTAATCATGGAATGTAAAATTTGTGGCAAAACTCCAGAATGGAGTGCTTTAGATGGTAACTATTGCTCGCTTACTTGTATGGCAGATGAAGCTACAGCGAGTTATGAGGCGAGCGTAATGAACGCATTCAATATTGTACATGATCACATTCGAACTTCAATGGATGGAGTACAATCTCAAATTAGGGATGAAATCGTTAGAGGAAATAAAAGTCCTAAAAGCGATCAGAACTAATGGGATTGAAATCAGTGAAATGGAATTTGATACAGTTAAAGAAACTGTAGAAAGGACTTACCGACTATTTAAAGAAATCGTTGATTTATTTATATATGAGTTAGAAAAACAACAGGGCAAAGACCCTAAACAGCTATCATTCTTAAAGGAAGAAAATGGCGACATTGATATGTAAAGACAGAGTTACGATGAGTGACTTAACACAGATGAGTACACCTCCAGCAACGGCTACTCATTTCCCTATTCCTCATCATGAAGCACTAGGCGAAGTAATAGATCAAATGTCATCTATGAACTTTGAAATCAAGGGAGAACCAGAAATTGGTATCTCTCATGAAGGAAATAGATGTTATTGGCTTATGGAAGTAGCTAATGACACCTTGGCTAAAGATTGGGCAACCATCATTGGTGGCAGGAACTCTCATGATAAGAGCTTCAGCTTTAGGATATTAGGAGGTTTCAGTGTGTTCATATGTGAGAATACACAAGCAACTGGTGAAGTATCAGTTACGTTGAAACATACTAAGAACATTGCTGATAATCTTAAACCAAGAGTAACAAAAGCTCTTAGTGCAATTACTCATCAGAATCTAGTTCAATCAGAACGTATTGATGCATATAAAAATGCAGAACTGACTTATGAGGCGTACGACAATATTGAAATCAAGAATGAAGATGGACAGGTAACAGAAGTTAAACGGAGTTACGAATCTTCACCCTTCATCAATGATTTCGTTGTTAGGAGTATGTACAAGAATGTAATACCTTCAAATTCCGTGAAATCCGTTCTAGATGAATGGAGACAACCACGATATGAAGAATTTACAGGTAGGAATGTATGGACATTATCTAATGCTTATACAGAAGTGTTCAAGAAGTATTCTAATCCTGAACAGATTTTTAGTCGTGGAATTAAACTGACTAAAATGATGGATGCTCTATCAGGCTACGAAGCACCTCCAATGCCTCAGACTGATGAAGAAATGGAGGTTGCATGACTAAGGAAGTAGTGATTTTGGATTCTTCAGAGCAAACACTTATATGCAAAGCTCTACAAGAAACCAGAATTATACCAAATCTTATTCATAAGATCCTACACGGCAAACCTGTTCCTGAAGATCATGTTGTAGAGATACTTCCTGAACACAAACATCCCGAAGTCGAAAAGACTTCTGATAAGCCATTTTAACATATAACTCTCCTTTGAGGTGGTTGACATTAACTGTTAGGTATTATAACATTACACAGTGCTTTGTCAACCCCTTATGGAGAATATTATGGAACGGCACTTCAATAATTTAAGAGAAGAATGCAGATTCTTTGGCGTTAGAATGCAGACCATCAGTGAAAAACTGAAGATGACTCAGCCCTATGTTTCCCAAGTTTTGGCAGGTAAAAGGCAGAACTCGGCAATCTTAGGACTATGTATGGAACTCTTAAAGAAACGCAAAAACGAACTCAAAGAAAAACTATGCCATGACAACATTCGCACCACATGATACCGAATCCAGAAATCTAGGCATTGGAACCTCTGATGCCGCTACAGTAATGGGTGAAGGTTATAAGACTAGAATCGAACTCTGGAAAGAGAAAACAGGACAGATTGAAGTAGTTGATCAGTTTATAGAACGAGCATTTTGGGGTACAGAATTAGAAGAACCCATTCTGAGAAATATCCCAAAGATCATGGAAGAACGTGGTTTTAAATTTGAAGATCATAAAATCCGTAAGGATGGAAGAACCTATTGGGCCGATTTCCTCAAAGTCAATAATGAACCATTCATTTATGGACATCTAGATGGACGAATAGGATTAGAAATAGCAGAAATCAAATTCCAGAATGGATTCTCATCTAAAGCATGGGAAAACCATTACGTGCCAAGATACTTCTACTGGCAAGGAATTTGTGCGTTAGCACTTGTCAAGAATGCACCTTCATGGAGAATTTACTCTTTATGTAATGGTGAGATCATTTGGAGAACATTACATCGTGAAGAGGTTCAAGACGACATTGATACTTTTCTATCAAGAGCAGAAGAATTTTGGAAGAAAAATGTCATAGAAGGTGTGATGCCTGAACCAATAAATGAAGAAGATTTAATCATAGCATATGATGCAGATAACCTAAAAACTACCGTTATAAAGCCTCATGCTTATGATAAACTAATGGAGGCAGAACGATTAAAGAATCAAGCAGAACTTCTATTAAATCGCTCTAAACAACTGAGAATACAGGCAAAGTTGACATTAGGTGATGCGGATGAAGTCACCGATGAAGATGGTAATTTGTTGTACACGTTTAAGTATGTTAAGCCAAAAGTAACTTTAGATTCTAAGAAAGTCAAAGAGTTACATCCTGATGTCTATGAAGAATGTTCTAAAGTAGGTGAGCCTTCACGTAGATTTGTAAATAAACAAAAACCCGAACCAGAGTTTGAATTATGAGTAAAGAAGTAAGTGTAGCAGTACAACAACACGCAGGACAAATTGCTGATGTTATCAGTATGAAAGCAACTGTCCAAGATGTATTAAAATCACAGATGCAGGAAGATGTACATTATGGAAAGATTCCTGGAACTGGAGACAAGCCCACCTTATTGAAAGCTGGTGCTGAAATGCTACGTATGGTTTTTAACATGAGTACCATATGTGAAGCAGGCGATGTAACTATTGACAATGATGATAAAGGTCATAAGACCTATGAGATATGTATGCATATCCTTAATAAAGAAGGAATCAAAGTTGCGACAGGACTTGGTACTTGCTCCACGATGGAATCCAAATACAAATACAGGAGTCAACTGACAGACCGTAAGGTCCCTAGTGAGTATTGGGAATCCAGAGATAAAGCATTGCTTGGTGGTCCACAGTATTCACCTAAGAAAGTCAAAGGATCATGGTTAGTCTCAGAACGAGTAGAACATGATAATCCTGCTGACTATTATAATACTGTCAAGAAGATGGCAAAGAAACGTGCTATGGCAGATGGGATTCTAACTGCTACTTGCTCATCTGATCTCTTTACACAGGATCTAGAAGACCTGAATGCGAACTTCAAACAGTATGATGGAGTAGAACAAACCGAAGAAAAAAAAACTCCAGTAACAAAGGAAATGGGATTACCCTCTGCTCAGAGCAAGGATTCTTCAACGACATCCACTTCAAAGAATAAATGGGAATTTGATGAAGAAACTGAAGAAGTTAAAACCAATCCTAATCTTGGGAAAAAACCAAGAGATAATGGCACTCCAATCCCTAATGTCAATTTACCAACATCTACAGATAGTGAGTTAAATGCTGACTCAGTTAAAGCAATTATAGGTGAACTCTACGACAACAGAGAAGATTGGCCTTCAGTTGTAAAGGCATGGCCTAAACTATCCTCTGCAATGATGTTACTGAGTGATAAACAGCAGAAATTCATTATTGCCTATAAGGATGAAATCAAAGCTCAACATCGTGATGGAAAGGGCATGATTTGAAACCAACCAGACAAAGACCTTATCGAAAGGAATCCAAAAAGAAAACCTATGATCCTACTCCAGAGTATTTCAAAATGACACCTTCTCAACACCCTGATGACCAAGAACTTGTTCAACGCAGAGAAGTTTTAGAAGCAATAACGAAAGTATCTAACTTCTTAGAAGATGCAGATTATACTAATTCTAAAATGTTAGTTGAAGTAGCCAAGGCTTTAAATGCACTTGATGAAATATATAATTACATAGAAGAAGGGGACTATGGTTTATGACTACGAATGCCCTTCATGTGGCAGAGAAATAACTGAAGAAGAAGCAAATGATCCCAACTTCTTCTGTAAAGAATGCGATATGTCAGGATTGGAGGACTTATTATGAAAGAATATGTATCTGAAGAAGAATGGGATTGTGTTGATGATTATTTCCGTGAGGAATATAAGAAAGCACATCCCATAAGGTACTGGGTTGAAGAAGTAAGATTCTTTATTGAAAGAATTACTCGTAAAATTTGGAGGAAAGATGAAATCCCCTTCTGATCTAAAATCTAAAATAGAGGAAATAGCCAAGGCTTTAGATAAAAACTTGAGTCCTTATGCTAAAGGGAATCAATATAAATTAGCCAAACTCCTCACTCGTTATAAGCTTAGTGATGTCATAGCTACTGCTAAATACGTTAACAGTAAGTTTAAAGGGACAAACTACTATGAATGGGCCAGAAAGCCTAATATTTTCCTACAGGACCGTTTTGACGAGTTCTATGAAGAGATGATCAGGAGAACGCCACAGTTTCTAAAGGAAATAACCAGAGAAACGAACAAAGAAAATGCGGAAGACAGAAACCAGCAACAAAGACTCTGACCCAATGCTCGTATTAAGGAGGATAATTGACAAAGTTAAAAACAATCCTGTTCCGAGAAAAACTGATTCTTGGAAAGCAGGAAGCAAAGAAGAAACTTCGGACCGTCCTTTTAAGGTCTTTACTAAAGACGGATACGAGTACGTACAATTCTTTGAACTCCAAAAGACTGAGGAAGAACAACTACAAAAGTATCACGAATATCTTGAAGAAGCAGGACTCTACACGCATAAGGATATTACCTTGGATTCTATTAATAATTATATATTTTTAGAACGCCAAGATGCTAATCCCAGCAAAATATACACAAAATTAAGACAGAACAAATCACTTGTCTTATCTGGCCCTCCAGGTACAGGTAAAACAACATTAGCTTGTGCGTTGATGAGAAAATGCTTTGATCAGAACAAGACTATTGTAATTAAGCGTTGGTATCATTGGTTAGTAAAAATGAGGGGCGTTTATCAAGATGAACAAATAAGAGACATGGAACAGTTTCTACGCCCTTCAGTTAAAGCAGATTATCTACTCATTGATGAGTTAGGAACCGATGCTAAACAGTCAGCTACACCTTTTGAACAGGAACAGTTGATGTATATTATCTCTGAAAGGCATGGTAACGATAAACCTACGATAGTAACGACCAACCTAACCAGAGAAGAAATAAGCAGTATTTATAGTGAAGCTATCTATCAGAGATTAGCAGATCAGAATACTGGCTTTTGGTTTGAATTTGACAATGAAGAAGTTCGTAGAAAGGTTATTAATTTTCCTAAGTAGGCAATACGTGTAGCTCCTTTAAGGGAAAAGATTGCTATTCAAGGAAACTTTAGTGCAAAGGTATCGCCTCTCATTCCCGTGATAAAAGGATGCCTAACCGATAAGGGAGTCATAAAGTTTCAGCTAATCGGCTTTGTGACCGTAGTTTCATCCATGACTGCGTATCTCATATAACCCCAAGGTCGCTAGAGTTTCCGTCCCCTATTTCCTTGAACTTAAACTAAGGATATTGTATGGTAATAGAACAGAGCAAGATTAACTTGAACTCAAAAATAAAAAACAAACATGGTTGGACTACAAGAGATGAAATCATCTTTTTGAATGGTCTACCTGAGTATGTTAAGGATCGAAGATTCCAGGGATTCACTGAAAAACCACTTCTTACATTCATAGATGGCTACATGAACTCTTTACATTTAAGAAAAAGAGGATTTGAGTCTGTAGACTTAGGCAAAATAATTGCTCATATCCAACTAATGAGGTTGAAATGCATACGTGGGAAACTATAGAAAGATTTGAAGACGGAACAAGCCTGAGAATGCTTAGAGTGCCATCAGGATATCTATACCACTATATCAGGAAGGGGACTATTCGTGACATAGGTGGTAATGTAAGGACAGAAACATCATATGAACAAATCGTACATGGAAGCATGGATCATTCCGATGGGAAAACCGAGAATGACTCAGAGAGATCGATGGAAGAAAAGACCAACAATTCTAAAGTATCACGAATACGCAGATCAGCTAAGAGAAGAGGCTGAGAAGCAAGAGTTTAAACTTGGTGAGCAAGTGAGTATGCAGTTCTTTCTGCCTATTCCCAAATCATGGAGTTTAAAGAAGAGGAAAGCTCATATAGGTTTTCCTCATAAACAAAGGCCAGATTTAGACAATCTGATTAAGGCAGTTCAAGACATATTAGTGATGGAAGACTCAAGGATATGGAAACTTGATATCTGCACGAAACGATGGTCTGAAAACGGCTGTGTAATCATTCGTAATCTCAAGTAAAGGTAAAGTATGTCTAGCATATACGTAGCAGTTGGGTATGTCGGTAGTGACATAGATTTTGGTCAAACAAACAATGGCAATAGCTTTGCTAATTGGTCAATGGCTGTTCGATCTAATCCTAAACAGGAAGAACCAGATTGGTTCGACTTTGTGGCTTATAAAGCCCTTGCAGATATTATCCAAAAGCACGTAAAGAAGGGTGACCTTCTTCACATTACTAGAGCTTATCCAAGGAATCGTAAGTGGACTGACAAAGACGGCAATCCACGCAAATCAACAGAGTTCATCGTTAATGATGTCGAGCTAATGCCTAATAAAAAGAGGCAGGATAAGGTCGATGAAACTACGACTGAACCAGTGAAAGACGATATTCCGTTTGATCTCTAGTACCATTGGGGGCAGAAATGCCCCTGTATCAATCAACGCTATAATCTGAAAAGGTAACTATGGCGAAAACACCAGTAATCAGTATACGACCTCCGAATATCGATACTGTATCGTTCGATGTTTATGGTACACAACCCCTAATCCAACACAAATGGTCTGAAAAGGCCAAACGGCAGATGTTGGATAAGCAGATGAAGAAAGCTCCTGTTGGTAAAGAACCCAAAAATCCAGAACAGGATTTCAGAGATTCATTATATCTCTGCTCGGATGGGAAACATCCTGATGGACCATATGGATTCCCTGCTGTTGGTTTTAAATCTGCGGCAGTAAGAGCCGCTAAACAAGTTCCTGATATGACAATGACCGATGCTAAAGCATGGTTCTATGTCATTCCTGATGATGGAGAACTTGTACGTATCAATGGATCATCTCCTGTGATGCGTGAGGATATGGTTAAAATCCAACAGACTACGGATATCAGATTCCGTGGTCAATTCAATGAATGGTCTGTAAGACTCAATGTCAAATACAACAAGGATCAGATCTCATCTGAACAGTTGTTGAATCTCTTTGAGTTAGCTGGTTTCTCCTGTGGCATTGGAGAATGGAGAATGGAACGTGGAGGTACGTTTGGTACATTCACTTTAATCCCACCTGCGGAACAGAAACTAGCCGCTTAATCAATAATTTGGGGTTGCATATTGTGCAATCAATGCATTGTTTGCAGTAGAAAGTCTTCCTAACACGAAGATTCAACAATTGGCAAAACCGCCAAATTTAGCCTAAGTGCTATTTCTACGTTCAATATCAACCCCATTTCTTGCCTTTTATTATTATGGAATATGCATGGAAAGAAGGTGTCAGATTCAAAACTGACCCAAATGTAGCTGGTACTGTATTAGCTGGTATTCGTGATAAATTTGGAGAACTAACTCCTGAATTGGTGTTAAAAGAGGCTTCTAAGAAATCCTCTGAACTTCATTCAGACTTTCAATGGGATAACGAAAGAGCCGCTACTCTATACCGTTTAGACACTGCACGAAGGTTAATTAGACATCTACGTGTTGTATCTGATGGTGAACGAACAGACGAACCTGTTTATGTTCATGTTACACAAGGAGATAGAAAATATTACGAACAGACAGATCTTGCTGTTGAATCTCCTGACATCTGGATGAACGTAATGACAGAAGAAAAAGGTAGACTTGAAGCAACAAAGAACAGGCTTAAAACTCTGATTAATATCGAAAAGAATGGATCTAGAATAGATATAACTAAATCCGTCATCTCAGG
>VTLG01016275.1_pt1 | contig 42157 bp, 51 predicted proteins | sample 4694571 | NCBI WGS metagenome assembly VTLG01 (sample SAMN12604809, study PRJNA352737) | marine metagenome | biome: ENVO:00000447; feature: ENVO:00000209|ENVO:00000569|ENVO:01000036; material: ENVO:00002151; isolation source: viral sequences binned using virsorter ...
TATTGTTGTGTACAATAAAGGTAGCATGGAGTTAGAAAATGGATCAAAGATACTGGCAGCTTCTACATCTGCAAGTGCTGTCCGAGGCATGTCGTTCAATATCATTTTCCTCGACGAGTTCGCCTTTGTCCCAAATCATATCGCAGAAGCATTCTTTAGTTCTGTTTATCCTACTATTACGTCTGGTACAAAAACCAAAGTCATCATCATCTCAACTCCATATGGGATGAACCACTTCTATAAGTTGTGGACTGATGCTCAGAAAAATAGAAATGGATATGTGTGGACAGAAGTTCATTGGAGTAAAGTGCCTGGCAGAGATGCCAAGTGGAAAGAAACAACTATTGCCAACACATCTGAAAGACAGTTCACACAAGAGTTTGATTGTGAATTCTTAGGATCTGTTGACACTTTAATTGCTGCATCCAAACTTAGAAATTTAGTATATGATGAACCTTTACAATCAAATCAGGGGTTAGATGTTTATGAAAACCCTGTTGATAATAATGATTATATTATTTGCGTTGACGTATCTCGTGGCTTGGCTCAGGACTATAGTGCGTTTGTGGTTATTAATATATCTAAGGCTCCGTGGAGGTTAGTAGCAAAATATAGAAATCATGATATCCGACCAATGTTATTCCCCAACGTTATCTACAACGTTGCTACAAATTATAATAAAGCATATGTTCTGATAGAAGTTAATGATATCGGAGAGGCAGTTGCATCAATGCTTCATTATGATATTGAGTATGATAATGTTCTAATGTGTGCAATGCGTGGTCGTGCAGGACAAGTAGTTGGTACTGGATTCTCAGGCAACAAAACACAGATGGGTGTTAAGATGAGTAAGACAGTTAAAGCACAAGGATGCTCTAACTTAAAGACATTAATAGAGGATGATAAGTTACTTGTTAAGGATTACAACATTGTTGCTGAGCTTACTACCTTTATACAAAACAAACAATCATTTGAAGCTGATGAGGGGCACCATGATGATCTAGTCATGTGCTTGGTTATCTTTGCATGGTTAGTTCAGCAAGAATATTTTAAAGAAATGACGGATCAGGATATCCGTAAGAGAATATATGAGGAACAAAAGAACCAAATAGAACAAGACATGGCTCCTTTTGGTTTTATTGATGATGGTTTGGAAGATGAAACTATTGTAGATAATGACGGAAATATTTGGACAGTTGATATGAATGAGGATATGCCAGATAGTTGGAAGGTAGATGAGTATGGAGATAGAAACTTTATGTGGGAGTATCGCTGAAAAAGTACCTTTGAATAAATAATTTTAGACAAAAATTGATTTATCATCAGGAGTAAACGCATGGCTAGCACGCTCTTATCACCAGGAGTTGAGATCCAGGAAAGGGATCTGACTATTGGTTCGATTGAGACGGTTGAAGTTAATGTTGGTGCAATAGCAGGTGCCTTTGCAAAAGGACCAGTTCTTACACCAGTTCGTATTTCATCGGAATCTCAACTAATTGAAACTTTCGGTGAACCCACCGATGCAAACGCAGAGACATGGTGGACAGCTGCCAGCTTCTTATCCTATGGTGGAGTATTAGATGTAGTTAGAGCATCTACCTCAGGACAACTATCTGCTTCAGATGACGCAGTAACTTCCCCGTACACACTTTCCATTCCTACGAAGGAAGTATACGAAGCAACATATTTCGGTGCTGCTGCTAACCCATTCAAGTGGGCTGCAAGAGATGTAGGTGCAGAAGCAAATGCTATTCGTGTAGCAGTTATTGATAAAGGTGCTGATGTTAGTCTAACTCTTGACGGTGCTCTAGCCACTACTACCGTCGGAACACAGATTGCGAATACTGCTGCAACCAAGTCTGGTTACATCTATGCTTGGGATGGTACTTCAAATACAGTTTCCATCATTACTTCTGATACTTGGACAACTGCTGATATTGTTGAGAACGGTGTTACTGACCTCAACGTTACTTCAGTTTCTAGTTGGTACGATCAACAGAATGTCTTCACAGGTTTAAGTTGGAATGCAATTGCTCCACGCCCAGGCACTTCTCCTTATGTTGCTGCTCGCAGTGGTTCAAATGATGAATTCCACATTGCAGTTTGGGATGCTACTGGTGCAATCACTGGTGCTCCAAATACTCTTCTTGAGAAGTTTACTTACGTTTCTAAAGCAAATAACGCTAAGACTACTCAAGGTGCAGTTAACTATTACCCACAAGTAGTTCTTGATAGAAGTAACTACGTTTACTGGGGTGCTCATGAAACTGCAGTATATGATGTAAGTGCTAACCAAGCAGCTACTGGTGGTAACATCGCTGGTACATCTAATGCTGGTTCAGATAGCACAGAAACATTTGATTTGTTCGGTGCTCCTACTTCATACACCTTCCAGAAAGGTGCTGAAAGTTTAGGTGCAACTTCTGGAGAGATACTCACAGCACTCCAAGAGTTCGCAGACACTGAAACAGTTCAAATCGATTATCTTATTGCAGGTCCAGGAGACAGTAGCAGTAAGACAAATTCTCAAAGTATTGCATCTAGCGTCTTAACAATTGCAGCAAGTCGTAAAGACTGTGTTGCTTTTGTCTCACCATTTAGAGGAGACGTTGTTGGAGTAACAAGTTCTGCTACACAGACAAACAATGTAGTTGACTTCTACTCTGGATTAGCATCTACTTCCTTCGGTGTATTTGATAACACTTGGAAGTATGTTTATGACCGCTTTGCTGATAAGTACCGTTACATTCCTGTCTGCGGAGACGTTGCAGGATTATGTGCTGCTACTACTGCTAACGGTTTACCTTGGTTCTCACCTGCTGGTTTGAACCGTGGTGCAATTAGAAATGCTGTTAAACTAGCATATTCACCAACAAAATCTGAAAGAGATAAACTCTACCAGAATAGAATTAACCCAGTTACTTCTCTTCCTGGACAGGGCATTCTTCTTTTCGGAGACAAAACTGCTCTCGCTTCACCATCTGCATTTGATCGCATCAATGTTCGCCGTCTCTTCAACGTGATAGAGAAGACAATCGGCAACGCTGCGAAGGGGGTTCTTTTTGAACTTAATGACGAGTTCACTCGTAACAACTTTAAGAATGTTGTTGAACCATATCTTAGAGGCATTCAAGCCGAAAGGGGTATCACTGATTTCTTAGTTGTTTGCGATGAGACCAATAACACTGGTGCCGTCATTGACGCTAACGAGTTCAAGGCTGATTTCTACATCAAGCCAGCACGCTCGATCAACTTTATCACACTGACCTTTATTGCTACACGCACTGGCGTTAGCTTTGAAGAGGTCACACCCCGCAGATAATTAAAGGAGCACACTAGAAATGGCCCAAAAACAGACCAAAGCACTTGGAATTCTGACGTTCCAAAAGGCAATAAGAGGCGGCGTAAGACCTAACCTCTTCTCAGTAACACACCCTTGGAATATTCCTGGAGTATCAAAACCTCAAGTTGATGGGGCAGAAGATGCTGTTACCTATATGTGTAAGTCTGCTGCATTGCCAGCAACTAATGTAGGTACAGTTGAATTGCCTTTCCGTGGACGTGTAATCAAAGTTCCTGGAGACAGAACTTATGAAACTTGGACAGCAACATTCTATCAGGATGATGCATTTGAGTTACGCGGTGCATATGAGAAGTGGATTGAGGTAACTAATGGAGTAGATGCTAACACTGCTTCCGCTGATATCGGACAAGTATTCACAAACATTACTATTGATCAACTTGATAAGTTTGGTGGTGCTAAGCCTAACTTAGATGTTATTCGTAGATATGAATTGATTGCTGCATTCCCAGTAAGTGTTTCACAAGTATCACTTGCTTATGACAACAATGATTCTTACGAAGAGTTTGATGTGGAGTTTGCTTACCAATACCATGTTACTAAAGACATCGGTAGTAATCAGGTAAAAGTCACTTCTGGTGGCTAACTAAATAGTAGGTAAGAAACCACGCAAATATTATGGCAGAGTTATTCGGTTTCTCGTTTAAGAAGAAGCTTACAGAGAAGGATCGTGCTCCGTCTCCTATTCAGCCTTCTAGCGAGGACGGCGCAACTAGTTATATCGCTGGAGGTTACTATGGTCAATACCTTGATCTAGACGGTAACTTCAAGACCGAATTTGACATGGTTAAAAAGTATCGTGAGATGGCGATGCATCCAGAAGTGGATTCCGCCATCGAAGATATTATCCATGAAGCAATAGTTGCAGATTTGAATGATAGTCCTGTACAAATTAACCTTGACATGCTTGAGGTTAGTGAAACAGTTAAGACTTTAATACGTGATGAATTTGAATACGTTAAAAATTTATTTGGATTTGATAGTAAAGCCCATGAGATATTCCGTAGATGGTATATCGATGGGCGTTTATATTATCATAAAGTAATTAACTTAGATAAACCCCAAGATGGTGTACTTGAGGTTCGCTATGTTGATCCACATAAGATTAAGAAAGTAAGACAGATTAATAAACCAAAAACAGCAGATCAATTTATGAAGTATGACTTTGGTAAGTCAGAAGAATACTTTATATACAATCCCAAAGGTCTGAATAATACATCTGCTAATAGCGGAATTAAGATTGCGAAAGATGCGATTGCTTATATAACCTCTGGTATCATGGATACCAATAGAAATATCGTGCTTTCTTATTTGCACAAAGGTATCAAAGTACTCAATCAACTTAGAATGATTGAAGATTCTTTGGTCATCTATCGTATATCTCGTGCACCAGAGCGTAGAATATTCTATATCGACGTAGGTAATCTTCCGAAAGTTAAAGCGGAACAGTATCTTCGTGAAGTTATGGGAAGATATCGTAACAAATTAGTATACGATGCTGCCACTGGAGAGATAAGAGACGACAGAAAATACATGTCTATGATGGAAGATTTCTGGTTACCTCGCCGTGAAGGTGGTAGAGGAACTGAAATTACCACACTTCCAGGGGGTCAAAACCTTGGAGAGCTTACAGACGTGCAATATTTCCAAACAAAACTTTACAAAGCGTTAAATGTTCCTGCTGGTAGACTAGATTCTGCTACCTCATTTAACCTTGGAAGGTCTTCTGAGATTACTAGAGACGAACTTAAATTCACTAAGTTTGTTGGTAAGCTCCGTAAGAAGTTTAGTGATCTATTCCAAGATGTATTAAAAACTCAATTAATATTGAAGGGTATCACTACTCCTGAAGATTGGGAGGAGATGAAGGAGCATATCCAGTATGACTATCTCTATGATAATCATTTCACGGAACTTAAGAACCTTGAGATGATGACTGAGAAATTGAATGTCATTACACAGATGGATCCTTTCGTTGGTAAGTACTTCTCTACGGAATATATCCGTACTAAGATCCTTGGACAGACTGAAAGTGAGATAGAAGAAATAGATATAGAAATGGCTGATGACATTAAGAATGGACTTGCATTGGCACCATCAGATCTACTTGCAATGGATGTTCAGAGCATGGAAACCGACCAAGCTAACGCGGAACAAGAGGTAGAGTTGAAGAAGGCTCAGACCAAACAGGCACTAAAACCCGCGCCTCAAAAACCAAACGGTAATAAATAAATTACAGACAACGTTACATTATGGCTACACAAGAACGAGAAATCGTTGATTTACTTTGGGATGGTGGACAGGCTGATGCCTTAGACAAGCTCAAAGATATGTTGCAAGTTAAAGCTGCAGCTGCAGTTGATGCAAGCAAACTGGACGTTGCCAATCGCATGTTCCCGCATGTTCCTGATGATGGTAAACCAACTGGACTCCCTCCAGAAGGTGAAGCATCAGCTGATGAAACAGCGGAAGTGATTAATCGCAACCCAGATGAAAACGAAACCAAGGAAGACGATGATGAAACTGATCACGGAACAAATTGAACCCGTTGAAGTTCTAACCGAAGATAAAGACGGTAAGAAGGACACCTACATTAAGGGTGTATTTTTACAGACCGAGATCACTAATCGCAATGGTCGTATGTACAAGTACGAAACCATGTCGCGTGAAGTCAGCAAGTACAATGAGGAGTTCATCCAACGCGGAAGAGCACTCGGAGAACTTGGTCATCCTGAAGGTCCAACTATAAACTTGGATCGTGTTTCACATAAGATCGTTGAACTTACCCCCGAAGGTAAAAACTTTGTAGGTAAGGCAAAACTTCTAGAAACCCCTATGGGTAAGATCGCAAAGAACTTACTTGAGGAAGGGGTGCAACTCGGTGTTTCTTCTAGAGGTCTAGGCTCTCTCAAAAAAGAGGGTACTACATCTGTTGTCGCTGATGATTTCATTCTATCTACTGCTGCTGATATAGTGGCAGACCCCTCCGCACCTGATGCATTTGTTGAAGGTATCTACGAGGGTAAGGAATGGACACTTGTTGATGGCAAAATCAAAGAAGCACAAATCGAGGCAGTTAAGGAAGCCCTTGACAATGCCCCCACATATGAAGAACTTGCTGAGAGAAAGATCCGCGCATTCGAGTCTTTACTCAGAAGTATCTGAATTATAAATATAATTGTAATTAAAAGCAGTCTAATTATCCCGTAAGGAGTTACTTAAATGTCTACTATTGATGAAAAATTTCAAAAGGTGATTGCAGAAAATGCAGCTCCTGAGGAAAAAATCGAGGAAGATGCCGCAGTTGGCGATGCAGCCATCAAGAAAGGCGCAGTACCTCAACAGAAATCCGACCTAAAAAATAGTGCTATCGAAGTCGGTGGAAGCACAAAAGAGAAGCCAGAAGGACCAGACAACGTTGGTGCTAAGGCAGCTGCTCCCGTAGGAGCAACCAAAGATTCTACAATTCAAACGAAGCCAAGTGGTGCTTCACCTAGTCTTCCAGGTGGACTTTCCGCAAAGATCTTTGATGATGTAGAGAAAGAAGGAGAGACAATCTCCGAAACAGAAGTCAAAGAAGACATCAGTGCAATTCTTGCAGGTGCCGATCTTGACGAAGAATTCCAAAAGAAAGCAACAACTGTTTTTGAAGCCGCTGTACACGCTAAGGTACAAGAGCAAGTTGCTGGACTTAAGGAGACTGCAGAGACCAGAATTGGTGAAGAACTCGAAAAGATCAAAGAAGAGTTCGCTGGTCGCGTAGAGAATTTCCTACAGTATGCCTGTGAGGAATGGATGTCCGAGAATGAACTCGCTGTCGAGAAAGGACTCCGTTCAGAAGTAACAGAGGCATTCATGGATGGATTAAAGAAATTGTTTATCGAAAGCAATATCAATCTTCCAGATGAGAAGCTTGATGCAGTTGCTGAGATGAACGAGAAACTTGATGAAATGGAGACCCGTCTTAACGAACAAGTTGAGAAGAACGTCGGACTGCATGAGAAGGTATCTACCTATCGTAAAAATGAGATTTTGACAGAACTATCCAGAGGACTTGCAGAAGTTCAGAAGGACAAGTTTACCTCTCTAGCTGAAGCAGTCGAGTTCAAATCAGAAGAGACGTATCGTGAAAAGCTTGGTCAAATCAAAGAGAGTTACTTTGGTGCTAAGACACCTGAAGTAGCAGAAGAAATCTCTTCTGAAGAACCAAAAGCCACTGTTGAAAAGGAACTTTCCGAATCAATGACAAATTATGTCGCTGAATTGGCTAAGAGACTTTAAGAAACTGTAAACCCAAAAACAAATTCGGAGTATCTAGCATGTTTAATGCAGAACAACTCCAAGAGAAGTGGGCACCAGTACTTAACCATGATGGTCTTCCTGAAATTAAGGACAACTATCGTAAGTCGGTAACCGCCATCCTCTTGGAGAACCAAGAGAAGGCACTACAAGAAGAACGTGCCGTTCTTACAGAGGCACCAACAAACGTTGGTCCTATCAACACTCAGACAACAGGTTCTGGTGCTGTATATGGTTTCGACCCTATCCTCATCAGCTTGATCCGTCGTGCTATGCCTAAGCTAATTGCTTATGACATCGCAGGGGTTCAGCCTATGTCAGGTCCAACTGGACTTATTTTCGCAATGCGTTCTCGCTACACCAACCAAACTGGTGGAGAAGCATTCTTCAATGAGCCAGACGCTCAGTTCTCTGGTACTAAAGGTGGTACACCTCCAACAGCTACTACAGAGAAAAACCCAGGTCTTATCAACGACGCAACTGGTGGTGGTACAACTGCTACTAACTATGACCTTGCTTCTAGCAAGTTCTCAACAGGCGATCTTGAAGGACTAGGCGATGGTAACGCTGGTAATGCCTTCATGGAAATGGCATTCAGCATAGACCGTATTGCTGTAGAAGCAAAAGGTCGTGCCTTAAGAGCTGACTACTCAGTTGAACTTGCTCAAGACTTGAAAGCAATCCACGGATTAGATGCCGAGTCTGAACTAGCAAATATTCTTTCAACAGAGATCCTTGCTGAAATCAACCGTGAGGTTGTACGTACTGTTTACCGTGGTGCTAAGCCAGGTGCTCAGGCAAACGTTGCCAACGCTGGTGTATTCGACCTAGACGTTGACAGTAACGGCAGATGGTCAGTTGAAAAATTCAAGGGTCTGTTATTCCAGATCGAAAGAGATGCCAACGCAATCGCGCAGGAAACTCGTCGCGGGAAGGGCAACGTTATCATCACATCTGCTGATGTAGCTTCTGCTCTTGCTATGAGTGGCGTTCTTGACTACGACTCAGGTATCACTGGTGCAACTGGTGGACTTGGCGAAGTTGACGACACTGGCAACACATTCGTTGGAACACTCAACGGACGCTTCAAGGTCTACATTGACCCATACTCAGCTAACGTAAGTTCTGATCAGTACTACGTTGTTGGTTACAAAGGATCCAATGCATACGATGCTGGATTATTCTACTGTCCTTATGTACCTCTCCAGATGTACAGAGCGATTGGTCAGGATTCATTCCAACCACGTATCGGGTTTAAAACTCGTTACGGAATGGTTCTTAACCCATTTGCTAAGGGACTTGCTGCTCTATCTGATTCAGATCCACAAGCAGCTGGTAACCTCAACGCTAACGCTTACTACAGAAGAGTTAGAGTTGCAAACCTCATGTAATCCACGGGATATACATACTTTCAAAGAGACCCTACGGGGTCTCTTTTTTTGTGATAAATAATATTTTAGTGTATGCCACTAAAAAAGTGAAACAATTAATAGAAGACGCTACAGTATCCCTCAAGTTAAATGGGGTAGTTACAGAGATGTATCCCGATCTCGATAAGGACCAAGTTAAAGAAGTTTCCCATTTTGTCTATCATCGAATGAATATGATACCAGTATATGATCAGGCAAAAAAATTAATAGAAGAGTATGTTCAGGATGAACTAGGTACAATCACGTAGGCATTTCTTTTTGTTAAAACCCCACTGAAAATCTGTGCGAATTTCCATACATAGTAGTAGAATGAGTGAGGTAGAGAGATGAAACCAAATCCTCTTTATCATGAGGTAAATCTAACTGGAGGTACTTAATGCATAACATAGTCTCACAAAACCAACTAGCAGCTTGGAGTATGACCGATAGTAACCAAGGAGTAACTAGCCCATACATGAGCGACGTAGAGAAGATCGACGACTACTTCGACTGTTTAATAGAATGTGCGGACTTACCAGCATCATGTAAATCAATGTGTAAAAACGTATTTGACTAGAACTATGCACTAAAACCAATTAATAGGTAGGGGTCTAAATAATTAGACCCCTTTTTTATGTGCCTATGAAAGTATCTAAGATACCTGGTTGTGGTAGTTTTGGTGTCTTCATCGATGACGTTGATTTTAATACTATCACTGATGAAGAGTGGATGGAGATTGGCAAGATACATTTAAAAGAATTAGTAACTATTATACGTGGAGCAAAGATAAGGAAGGACGTATTTTATAATTACATGAAGAAGTGGGGGATGGATCGTCTTAACTGGGCAGCAGATCTCTTCATAAAATATCCATGGGCTAATAAGGATGTTCTCAGTATACTAAACAGTCCTGATGTTCCACAAGAAGATAAAGATACTATTGATGAGTTTAATAGAGTAAGAGTGGGGGATGCCCCTGGACAATTCGGTAACATGCTAAAGGTTACTGGGAAGATAGTTAATGGAAAACGTCTAGGTCACTTTGCTGATGGTGAATTACTATGGCATAGTAATGAGAGTGGAGATCTATGCTTTACTCCAGGTGTAGCACTCTTAGCTTTAAAAGGAACAACTAAAAGTTGTACTGGATTTATGACTACTACAGATTATTATCACAGTGTCAGTGATAGTTTTCGTAGTGAACTAGATGAGATGGTACTCATACACAACTTCACTCCTGGTAGGATTAATCCTGGATTGAATGCACCACAGGATAATCTCATGTATAAAAACATGTGTCCCTATCCAAATACAGAGATACCATTAGTCATTCAAAGTCCTGGTGGTATTAAAGGATTGCATTACAGTTTTAATACCGTAACTGGTATCAAGGGTATGAGTGAAGATGAATCTAGATTTACTTTAACTCAAATTAGAAAGGGTCTTAGTGAATATACATATGACCATTGGTATCAGGAAGATGGTGACCTTTGTTTGTTTGATAATACTATTGTTCAACATAGAAGGCTGGGACATACCAAAGAGAGATTGTGTTTGAGGTATGCATATGACTATACTGAACTTCAAGATGAACCATACATGCCATACTTACAACAACCATATATTGATAAGTACACTGAAAAAATATCTACGATAGTTGGTGCTCTAAAGCATGAGATCGTAAATTTCAAGTTACCAACCCCGACTAAATAATACGGAGACCTGCGCGAACTAATGGCTTACGATCAGACCCTATTCAGTCCCGCTAATAAAAACTTCTTGTCACCTGTAGGGTTTAAGTTTGTTATTGGTAGAACTCCTAATGTAGACTACTTCTGTCAATCTGCCTCAATACCTGAGGTTAGTATTGGTGTTAGAGATATTCAAACTCCTGTGAAAGACTATGTAGTTCCAGGAGATAAGATGACTTTTGGTGATCTTAATCTAAGGTTCTTAGTGAATGAAGATTTGGATAATTATTATGAGATCTACAAGTGGTTAAAGGGACTTACTAATCCCAAACATCAAGATGAATTTCATAAGTACATAACAACAGTTGATGAGAAAGGTAGGAAAGATAATTTTGAGAAAACAATGAGTGATGCTCGTTTACTTATTCTCAATAGTAATTACAATACAATATCTACAATTAATTTCTTTAACATATTCCCATCAAGTTTAACTACTCTTGAGTTTGATGCATCTGCTACAGATATTAATTACTTTACAGCAGACGTTAACTTCAAGTATACTCTATATGAGATAACAGATAAGGACAATAAGAAAGTATGAATCTAGACACTTTGAATGACATGTGGGAGAAAGACTCACAACTAAACGATGAAAAATTAGACCATGACAGTTTAGAGATCCCCAGATTACACGCTAAATATTTAAGACTTTACAACACATTCACTACCCTTCGGGATCAAGGTGAGTTGGATTGTAAACGTACCTACCGAGAGAGGTGGGAGTACTATACTGGTAAAGCGGAGAAACCTTTTCAACTTAAACTCATCAAGACAGATGTACCAATATATCTGGAAGCTGATGAAGAATATTCTAAATCCGTTCTTAAGCTGAAGTACTATAACCAAATGGTCGAGGCATTGAAAGCTATTCTACAGGCAATCAATAACCGTTCATTCTATATTAAAAATGCGATTGAGTTCGCTAAGTTCCTGAAAGGTTATGAAATCTAATGTTTTCATTCAGAAGAAGAACGAAGTCTATTTAACAATTGAATGCGAACCCCATGTAGGGTACGAACTTGCAGACGAGTTTACTTTTGAAGTGCCTCAAGCCAAATTCATGTCAGCGTACAAGAAGAGGTATTGGGATGGAAAAATCAAATTATTCTCCCCAGGTACAGGCGAGATTTATGTTGGCCTTCTCCCTTATATTACTTCGTTTTGCGAAGAGCGCGGGTATGAGGTCATCCTTAAGGACAACGAATTTTTCGGACTTCCATCAGAGGTGGATGAACTCATCACCCCACAAGGGATCGGAGAGTTTGTAAAATCATTGAGCCTGCCGTTTAAAGTTAGAGACTACCAGTACAAAGGTATATACGAAGCGTTAAGACACAGACGAAAATTACTCTTATCACCTACTGGTTCTGGTAAATCTTTAATGATCTATGCTCTCGCACGTTTCTGGGAGAAAAAGAATATAAGAACATTGATAGTAGTTCCTACTACATCTCTAGTCGAACAGATGTATAAAGACTTTGAGAAGTATGGATGGAATGCGAAGCACCATTGTCATAAGGTATATGCTGGTGCTGATCCTAGATCAGATAAGGATGTAATCATTACAACATGGCAGTCAGTATATAAATTACCTAAAGCATATTTTAATATCTTTGGTGCAATCATAGGAGACGAGGCTCATCTCTTCAAAGCCAAGTCCTTGACTAGTATTATGAATAAACTCTACGACTGTAAGTATCGCGTAGGGTTCACAGGTACTTTAGATGGTATGCAAACAAACCGTCTTGTTCTCGAAGGTGTCTTTGGTAGTGTAGATAAGATAACTCGAACAGAAAAATTAATTAAAGAAGGCCACCTTTCTGAATTTGAAATTAAAGTTTTAATTCTCAAGCATGATCCACAAAGCTTTGATACGTATCAACAGGAAATGGATTACCTTGTAGAGCATGAGAATAGAAGTAAGTTCATCCGCAACTTGGTCTGTGATCTTACTGGGAATACACTCGTCCTGTTCAACTACGTTGAACGGCATGGTATGCCTCTCTTTGAAATGATAAATAATAAGGTAGGAGAAGATCGATTGGTCTTCTTGGTCCATGGAGGGGTCGATACAGAGGACAGAGAAAAGGCAAGAGAAATTGCCGAGACTACCAATAATTCTATTATAGTTGCATCGTATGGGACTTTTAGTACTGGGATTAATATTAGGAACTTACACAATGTTGTCTTTGCGTCGCCTTCAAAGTCGAAGATCAGAAATCTCCAGTCAATAGGACGTGTACTTAGGAAGGGAGACCATAAAGAAAAAGCAGTTCTTTATGATATTGCAGATGATATATCAAAAGGATCTTCTAGGAATTATACATTGAACCATCTTGTAGAACGAGTGAAAATATACAATGAAGAAAACTTTAATTATGAATTCATTGATGTCCGAATTAAATAAGGAAATGGAAAAACCCGAATTTCTTGCAGCACTAAAATTAGTAAGTGGAGAAGAAATTCTTGCTGTTATTACTTCAGTCCACGATGAGAACGGCGATTATCTAATCGTAGAAAATCCCATTGAGGTTGAGGAGGTTGTATTACAGGGAAACAAACAGGGAGCAAAGGTCTCTCCTTGGATGAAATTTTCTAGAGAAGAAGAATTTATCATTCCAAAGGATAAAGTAATTACTGTTGTTGAAGTAGATACTGAAGTTCAAGTCTTCTATGCTATGTCATTAAGAAGATTGAACGGTGATACTATAACCGACGCGACAGGAAGGATCTCTACAGTAGAAGAGGCTAGGGCTAAATTAGATAATATATTTAATAAGTAGCTGTACCTTTTCTGAACTCGCACACTCGTATTCTACTCATGGAAAGCACCCTTGTCAAGCCCCCTATTGACTAAAGGGTGTTTTTTGTATATAATATACTTACAAAGAAACAACACAATGAGAAAAAAGAAAGTTGTATCGGAGCATTATGTAAATAATAAAGAGTTTTTAGAAGCACTTGTTATTTTTAAAGCACAATGTGCACGAGCAAAAGAAGCGGGTGAACCACGTCCTCGCATTAGTAATTACATTGGTGAATGCTTTTTAAAGATTGCTACACACTTATCATATAAACCAAACTTTGTCAATTACATGTTCCGTGAGGATATGATATGTGATGGCATTGAGAATTGTGTACAGTACATAGAAAATTTTAATCCAGAGAAGTCTAATAACCCCTTTGCTTACTTTACTCAGATTATATACTACGCATTTCTTAGGAGAATACAGAAGGAGAAGCGTCAGTTAGAGATTAAGAATAAGATTTTAACTAAGTCAGGATATGATCAGGTCTTCCATACAGATGACAGTACATCACATTCTGATTATAATACCATTAAAGAGAACGTAGAGATAAAGATTAAGTGACCTATCCTATTACAATCATCGATGACTTCTTTGAGGATCCCGATGCTATTGTAGAGATAGCAAATAATTTGAAGTACTATCCACCTGACATTGGTAACTGGCCAGGTGTGAGGACTAAAGGACTTCATCTTGAGGATAATCGGTTGTTTACATATGTTGGTGAAAAAATTCATTTGTTGTTTCATGATACAGTTCCAGATGTTTGGGAACTGCAACTTCACTTTCAGAAAATAAAACCTTTCCATAAAGAAAAGTACCATAAGAAAAATCGTGGATGGATCCATCAAGATATTGACACACTCTTTGGTGGTATAGTATACTTAAACAAAGATGCAGAACCTGATACTGGAACTTCAGTGTATAAAGCAAAGCATGGTTACTCCTTACAGTTTAAAGATGAACTTCAAGTGAAGGAGAAGACTTACTTAGGAGATAATATTCCTGATGAGGATTATGAGAAAGCATTTGATTCTTCTCATGATCAGTACATTGAAACTGTTAAGGTAGAGAATGTATATAACAGATTTGTTATGTTTAATAGTAGGACACACCATGGAGTAAAGACTTTTGGCACTAAGGAGAGATTAACTTTAAATTTCTTTGGCATGGCTATGGCAGGTAAAGTTCCACCAATAATGAGAGCAAGATGATGGCATTTGAAGACGACATTAAAATTACTATCAACCTTAATAAGTTGGTAGATATTAGAGCAAGACTATTAACTCAACGTGAAGACTTCTCAGAGAAAGTAGTTAAAGGTGAGTATCTTGATGAGAATGATGTAGATCGTATTGCAGTTAAGTTAAGAGAAACACTTACTTGGGATACTCTTTACTATATGGTAGATGATGCTCTTTTGGAATACTTAGATATAAAGGAAACTCATTATGGTGAGATACAGCCTGAACCTGGACGTGAAGCATATTTGAATGAGATAGAAAAGAATAAGAAACAATTTGAGATGGTTGATTTAGTTGCACCAGCATGGACAATTAAAGTACCTAGAAGAATCAAATGAAGGTAGCAATAATAACAGACCAGCACTTCGGTGCTAGGAAATCTAGTCGTGTATTCCATGATTTCTTTAACAAGTTTTACAAAAATGTATTCTTTCCTACACTAAAAAAACGCGGGATCGACACAGTATTAGACTTAGGTGATACCTTTGATAATCGTAGGAACTTAGATCTATGGGCTGCACAGTGGAGTACAGATAATTATTTCTCTCGTCTTAAGGAGATGGGTGTTACAGTCCATGCTTTAGTAGGAAATCATACAGCATATTTTAAGGATACTAACAAGGTTAATACACTTGATAGTGTCCTTGGTGAGTATGATAATATTAAAATTTATGACAAGGCTACTGAGGTTATGATAGGTGGTCTACCTATTCTATTCATACCTTGGATTAATGCTGAGAATAATGATGAGACCTATGCTCTCATTGAAGAATCAGATTGCCCTGTAGCAATGGGACATTTGGAACTTAATGGTTTCGAGGCACATAGAGGATATATCATGGATCATGGCCATGCCACCTCTCCATATAGAAAGTTTGAAAAGGTATTCTCAGGGCACTATCATCAGAGAAGTACTAGAGAGAATATAACATACCTAGGTAATCCATATCAGATCTACTGGAATGATTATAATCAGAAACGTGGCTTCCATATATTTGATACTAATACTAAGAAGTTAGAGTTTATTGAAAATCCATATCAGATATATCAGAAGATATATTATAATGAGGATCAAATTAAATCAGGTATATTTAAGTTTCATGAGTATAACAAAAACTTTATTAAAATCATTGTAGAAAAGAAAACAGATACAGATAAGTTTGAGAGATTTATTAGTCATCTGTATACTGCAGGAGTACATGAGATTAAAGTTATCGAAGACCCATCATTTGAACAGGATTTGAGTGAGGAAATAGATTTAGAGAAGGAAGATACGCTAACTATATTAGAGAAATATGTTGATGATATAGAGCATTCAAATAAACCTGCTCTTAAGTCAATTCTTAAATCCCTGTATGTAGAGGCACTGGAGTTAGTTTAATGTTTATACTTTCATTAAATGGAAAGGAAGATGAAGGTGCTTATTCAGTCAAATCTGATAAGGGAAAGCCATTAGTTTACATGTTCCTTGACAAAGACGACGCAGTACGCTATGCTGGACTCCTGGAAGCTGATGACTTTCCAGACATGTCAGTGGTAGAGGTAGATGATCGAGAGATTATTCATGCTTGTGTTACGCATGGCCATGAATATTATGTTGTCACTCCTGATGATATAGTAGTACCGCCTAGGGATTAATTTTTGTCGAATGATTCTTTTTAAGTCTGTCCGTTGGAAGAATTTTCTTTCTACTGGTAATGTTTTTAGTGAGATAAGACTTGATGCAAGTCCTGCTACCCTGATCGTTGGTACAAACGGTGCTGGTAAATCCACATTCTTGGATGCCATGTGCTTTGCTTTGTTCAACAAACCTTTTCGTAAAATAACCAAGGGTCAATTGGTTAATGCTGTCAATGAAAAGGATTGTCTTGTTGAGTTAGACTTTAGTATTGGTTCTCGTGACTATATGGTACGCAGAGGGGCAAAACCCAATGTGTTTGAGATCTATCTTAATGGTGAAAAACAAAAGGAAGAGGCATCTTCCGTAGAGCAGCAAAAATACCTGGAGCAAAGTATACTGAGGTTGAATTATAAATCATTTACTCAGGTGGTGGTCTTAGGATCATCATGCTTTGTTCCTTTCATGCAACTTACACCCCCTAACCGTAGAGAAGTTATTGAAGATCTTTTAGATATTCGTATCTTCTCTACAATGAATACACTTCTTAAGGAAAAGGTAAAGGAAGTTAAAGAAGTATTGAGGGACTGTGAGTATAGAGTACAGAATGCAAGGAATAAGGTTGAGATGCAACAGAACCTTATTGCTAATCTTGAAGAACAATCTTCAGCAAGTGATGCTAGACGTAAGCAAGAGATAACTTCTTTAGAAACAGACATCTCTAATCTTATGGATGAGGTTGCTGGTAATTTAGATATCAGTGCATCCTATGATAAGAGTTTGGAAGCTTATGGTAATTTAGATCAAGAGCACACGCAACTTCGTGTATATGAATCTAGATTTGAAGACAAGAAGAAAGCATTTAATAAAGAATATAAGTTCTATGAGAAGAATGATACCTGTCCTACTTGTAAGCAGTTACTTACGGAAGAATTAAAAGTTGATAAGAAGACAGAGATAACGGCATCTTTGAAAGAATTGGAGGATGCATCAGCAGCTCTTAAAAGAAATCTTGATGTTATTATTACTAAATTAACTGAGAAAGAAATTATAGTTGATGACCTAAGATCAGTACAGCAGAAAATTAGTAACTGTAATAGGGAGATCCAATGGAAGAAGAAAGAGATTAAAAAAATTGAGGAGAAGATTGCTTCAGGTAATGGCCATAACATTAAAGGTGAGAAAGAAAAATTAAAAGCAATGGCTAGGGATGGAATGATATTAGAAAAGGAACATTCTTCTAATAGAAAGACCCGTGATAATTTTGATGTTGTCTCTAATATGCTAAGAGATACTGGTATTAAGGCAGGTATTATCAAGAGATACTTACCTGTTATGAACCAGTTGATCAACAGATACCTTAAGGAACTAGACTTTTATGTGTCATTTGATCTTAATGAAAACTTTGAAGAGACTATCAAGTCTAGGTTCAGAGATGAGTTTACCTATGCTTCATTCTCTGAAGGAGAGAAGATGAGGATTGATCTGGCACTCCTGTTTACATGGAGAACTATTGCTAAGATGAAGAACAGTGCTAATACTAATCTTTTAATCCTTGATGAGATATTTGATAGTAGTCTTGATGTCTCAGGTACTGATGACTTCTTGAAGATATTGCATACTGTAGCAGATAAGACTAATGTATTTGTTATATCTCATAAAACAGAAACTCTTCAGGATAAATTTGCATCTACTTTACATGTTGAGAAGAAGCAAAACTTCTCTGTTATTACTAAAGAAGAATGAACCATCCAGATAGTACTTTAAAGGAGTTTCTTTATTTGGAGAAGGGTGCTTTACCTGTAGCAGTTTGTGATTATATTGTAAGGACAATTAAGGAAAGGGATTGGGTTCCACATACTTGGTACAACCAGATACAAGATAGGAGTTGGTCTGAGCAAACGAAAGAGTTAGATGTACAGGACATTACTTCTGAGTTGCAGGATATGATCAATCCACATTTGCATCAGACTTTCAATAGATGTAATGAGAAGCTTCGTTTCTTTGGTCCAAATACAGATCAGATTGCTTACCAGTTTTCAACTATTCGTTTCAATAGGTATAGTAAAGGTCAGATAATGCGTCAGCATCATGATCATATCTATTCAATCTTTGATGGAGACAAGAAAGGTATTCCTATTCTTAGTATTATTATCAATTTCAATGAAGATTATAAGGGAGCAGACTTGTATTTTTGGGAAGATTATGTTATAACATTAGGTAAAGGTGATATACTTATGTTCCCATCTTTATTCCTCTATCCTCATGGTGTTACAGAAGCTATTGAAGGAGAACGTTACTCAGGGGTAAGTTGGGCATGGTAACCCAATAAATATTCTACAATTAACTAATCAATTATGACTTATTCAGGCGGTATCGATGGTACCATCCCCAATGGAACTGGTGGGGGATCAGCAATTCCTGGTAATACAATTGGATCAGGAGTACCTGGTACAGATGTATCGGATCAAGGTCCAGGTCTTATTCAAGAAAATATTACAATTAATACTGAACCAACAGGCGATATTACTTTCAATGTAGATCCAGCAGCATATGTACCACCACATACTGATCATGGAGAGATCCTTGCCAAGTTAGATGAACTTAATGCTAAGGTAGATCATTTACTTGAGCATATGCATCAGCCATTAACAGGTACTTTACAGATTGATTGTCCACCCAAAACACCCGCAGGTGTCTAATGCTCATAAATATTCTCCTAGTACTGGTTGACACATTGGTGACTGGTGGTGTAGTATGGTATGTACTCGCACGTACCGCATGACCCTCAGAACCCATACTGTCGTCAAGAAAAACCCCAAGCACAGCCAGGAATGGTCGTGGGAGGAAACCCCTGAACTGTTAGCCGCATTGGAGAAGCTTCATGAGAGTTCCGAACTGGCAGCATCACTCAAAGAAAGACCAAAAACGGTCTTTAAAACCCCAAATGCTGCGCCAAGCAAAAGCAAGACGTAGACAGTTGATAAAGTGTCTACTCAAGACCTCCGATCCTCGTCGGGGGTCTTATACTGTGTACATACATAAGGAACTTAATGAACTTAGTAAAGGAATCACTTGCTAAACTTCTTGCTCAGGAAGACTTGATTGTAGAGCATCGTCAGGTCACCACAGCACAGTTTAACGTGGACACTAGAGTACTAACTCTTCCAACTTGGAACCATAGAGTAAATGCAGTAACCGATCTTTTGATTGCACATGAAGTTGGTCATGCATTATACACCCCTAATGAATGGGACTACTTAGAGGAAGTTCCTCAGCAGTTCGTAAATGTAACAGAGGATATTCGTATTGAGAAGCTAATGAAGCGTAGGTATCAGGGTCTTCCAAAGACCTTCTACGCTGGTTATGAGACCTTATCTGCTGAGGATTTCTTTCAGATTGAAGATGTTGAATGGTCTAACTTAAATCTCGCAGACAAATTAAATTTATATTTCAAGATTGGTAATTTTGTTGATGTTCCTTTCACTGATGAAGAGGTAGAATATCGTGAAGAAGCATCTAAGTTAGAAACTTTTAATGATGCACTTGATCTTGCTAAGAAGATATTCTCTTACTGTCAAGCAGAATTGGATAAGAAGAAGAAGGAAGAAGCAGAAGCAAAGGGTGTTCAGCAAGAGTTACCTTTAGAGGGTGGTGAAGGATCTGCTGAAGAAAAGCAGGAGCGTCCTGATTTAGGTAAAGATAATACTGAGTATGAAGACCCTCAAGCAGGGGAACAGAGGGAACAGGGGGAAGAAGAGGGTCAACCTGGTACAGAAGCAGGTCGTGGTGATGGTCAAGTAGAGAATGGTCAACCAACTGTTAGGACTGCAGATAATCTTGAGCAAGCACTAAAGCATTTAGTTGATCATAGTCAGGGAAAAGAGAATGTTTATGTTGAATTACCAAAGACTGTTGGTAAAGATGTATTCATTAGTAATAAAGAGGTTTCTGACATACTAGATAGTTACTATACTGCTAAAGAGAATTTAGGGGAAGTTAAAGATTTTGCTGATGAGCACGATCTACACATGGCAAGATATTGGATGCAGAATTTGGTTCAACTTGATGATGATTACAAGAAGTTCAAAGTTTCAAATGCTAAAGAAGTCAATTATTTGGTCAAAGAGTTTGAGTGTCGTAAGGCAGCTTCGAGTTATGCTCGTTCTTCTGTTAATCGTACTGGGGTTCTCGATACAACGAAGCTTCATACTTACAGATATAACGAGGATCTCTTTAAGAAGGTAACTACGGTTCCTAATGGTAAGAACCATGGATTAATCTTTAATGTTGATTGGTCTGGTTCTATGCACACTGCTATCCTACCAACAATTAAACAGTTGATTACATTAGTATCTTTCTGTCGTAAGGTTGGAATTGCTTATGATGTATATCTTTTCACAGATGCATACTCTGGATCTTATAGAGATGAGTATAATGATATAGGACAAGATGCTAAGAATAAAGTTATTTGCCATAACTTTAACATGGTTAATATATTAACTAGTTCAGTTAATAATCGTAAGCATGAGAGACAGGTAAAGAATGTTTTTAGAATGGCATACTCTCTTGCATATCGCTCAGTTGGTGTTCCTCACTGTTTAGGTATGGGTGGTACTCCTTTAAATGAAGCAATGATTTCTATGAATGAAATTATTCCTGAGTTCAGATCACGTACAGGTGCTGAGAAAGTTCATGTTATTAGTTTAACTGATGGTGAAGGATATCCATGTGGGTATGGTAGTGAGATATCTCGTTATGGTGATAAGGAAGGTACTAGAATATGGAGAAAGAACATAGGTGGTACTACTTTCTTACGTGATCGTAAGACTGGCAAGACATATAAGTTTGAGTGTGGTCATGATCAGACTGCAACTTATGTTGAGCAACTTAGATCTCGTTTCCCTGAGTGTGAGTTCATGAATATCTATCTTATTGGTGGACAAGATTGGAACAGGTTTAAGCGTATGTGTATGGGAAGAAATTATCAACAGTGGGAGGAAGCTGATAGGATATGGAAGAAGACTAAATCTTTCATCTGCACAACTTCTTACTGGACAGTACAGTATGCCATGCATGTTGGTGCACTAGATAATAACACTGAGTTTGAAGTTGAAGAGGATGCTACTAAAGCTCAAATTAAGAGAGCATTTAGTAAGTCTCTTGGGTCTAAAAAGATGAACAAGAAAATTCTTACATCATTTATTGAGAGGATAGCATGAGTACATTTGATATTTTTCCAGTTACTCTTCATGAGTATCAGATAGAGGATAAGTCAATCAATCAAAGACTTATACCTCTATTAGAAAAGGAAAACTTTCTTAATAATGGTGCTGAGAATATGCATCCCATGATGAGGTGTTGGCAAACAGATCATTACCTTCATGAAAAAGAGATATATTCAGATCTTATTTCTTTCTTCAAAAAATCTTTGAAAGAATATGTAGAAGAATTGAAAATTGATTGTGAGGAATTGGGTATTAGTATTTGTTGGGGCAATAAGTATCCAAAGAATACTGCTTCTCAACAGATACCTCATGTACATAGGATGAGTTATATTAGTGGGGTTTATTATCTGACTGATGGTGCACCAACATTCTTTAATGATCCTGTAATACCTAGAACTGTTAATGCTTTACAACCATCAGATAGTATACCTAGGACTGCAATCGTACCTATCAAAGAAGGTCGATTAATTCTCTTTCCTAGTTGGTTGGAGCATGGTACTTTACCCCATCAGGATGTAACTAATAGATGGTCAATTGCATTTAATACTATACCTATAGGGAAGATTAATATAAAAAGTAATATAAGTGGCAATCCTAGTTGTATTTTAAAACTAGGGTAACCAGTTGACAAACTGGCACAACCCCCTTACACAGGGGGTTTTTTAATGCTATTGTATATACATACACAACAAGGAACCCGATGCCATTTGAAAGAAAACTATCTGTGAACTTCGTAGATGAGCTACGTGCAGAATTTGGAACTGAAATTAATGCTGCGCAAGTAAAGAGGTTTGCTCGTAGTCGTGATGTTGGTTATCCTACAGTTGCACGTAAGTTGGATCAGTACAAAGTCAAGCGTGGATCATGGAACCTCACTGTAGAAGAAGGACGTGAGATCCTTGAGAAAGCAATTGCTTCACCTACTGTTCTACCTAGTGTAGAGGAAAATCTTGTTCCAGAACTTGACGATAAGTTTGTTAAGTTTGGAAACTTCAACGATGTTAAGAAGATCATTTCATCTAAGATCTTTTATCCAGCATTTATTACTGGACTATCAGGTAACGGTAAGACCTTCTCTGTAGAGCAAGCATGTGCTCAAACGAAGAGAGAACTTATCCGAGTAAACATTACTATAGAGACTGATGAAGATGATCTCATTGGCGGCTTCCGTCTTGTTGACGGCGCAACCGTCTGGCACAACGGACCAGTTGTTGAAGCTCTCAACAGAGGGGCTGTCTTGCTCCTTGACGAAATCGACCTTGCCTCAAACAAGATTCTCTGTCTCCAATCCATCCTTGAAGGTAAAGGAGTTTTCCTTAAAAAGATTGGAAGATACGTCAAACCAGCAGCAGGGTTCAACGTTATTGCCACCGCAAATACTAAAGGTAAAGGTTCAGACGACGGACGATTTGTTGGAACTAACGTGCTCAACGAAGCCTTCCTTGAAAGGTTCCCAGTAACATTTGAGCAACAGTATCCTACTCCTGCTAGTGAGCAGAAGATCCTAGAAGCATTATGTGAGGATAAGGATTTCTGTAAGAGACTAGTGGACTGGGCAGACATCATCCGTAAGACTTTCTTTGATGGTGGTATAGATGAGGTCATTAGTACACGTCGTTTGGTTCATATTGTTAGAGCATTCCAGATCTTTGGTAATCGTGCCAAGGCAATCACCACTTGTATCTCTCGTTTTGACGATGAAACTAAGCAAGCATTTCAGGAATTGTATGACAAGGTTGACGCAGACGTGGACTTCGAGGTATAATAATGGCATGGTGGTTACTACATGATGTTTTAGAGGAAATGGAACAAGCAAATCTTAAGGGTGGAATGGGTGATGATCACATCACCCTAGACCCGAACTCTGGTAATGCAGGGGTTCACGTAATATACGATCCTAAACTAGGGATTGACAACAACAAGGTAAGATGTAAGTATGAAGAGGATGAGATCCTCAGAAAAGCTAGTGAGTATATCACTAGTACTTACTCTGCTCATTACACTAATGAGGGATCAAACATTCAGACACTTGATCTTATTGAATCAGTTGGTGATGCAGAAGCATTCTGTAGATCTAATGCTATTAAGTATCTAAGTCGTTATGATAAGAAGGGTCGTCCACAGCATGATATACTAAAGGCAATACATTATTGCGTATTATTGCACCATTTTACATCCAAACCAATAGAGGAGAATTCTCAACCTTATGAAACTTTCTAAAAGTACTCTTGATATTCTCAAGAATTTCTCTAACATCAATCAGTCTATTTGTTTCAAGGAAGGTACAGAGTTATCTACTCTATCCATCCAGAAGAATATTCTTTCTCGTGCTATAGTGGAAGAGAAGTTCCCAAAGAATTTTGCCATTTATGATTTGGGTGAATTCCTTAATGGACTTACTCTATTTGAGGATCCTGAGTTTAATTTTGATAATGATAATTATGTTATCATTAAAGACAAGAGAAATACTTCAAGGTATTTCTTTGCTGATCCATCTACTATTGTTCAACCACCAGAGAATAGAGTGGAACTTCCTAGTAAGGATATTACCTTCTCAGTAGCATGGAGTGATGTTTCTAATATCATTAAGGCTGCAGGTATCTATCAGATAGAAGATCTAGCAGTTGTTGGTGATGGTGAGACTATCAAACTTGTTGTTCGTGATAAGAAGAATGATACTTCAAACACGTATGCTGTTAAGGTAGGTACAACTGATGCTCAGTTCTGTTTCAACTTCAAGGTTGAGAACCTTAAGTTGCTACCAGGTGATTATCAGGTTACAATCAGTAAGCAGAATGCTTCTCTCTTTAGAGATGTAAACCGAGATCTTGAGTATCTCATCGCATTGGAGCCAGATAGTAAGTATGAAGGATGATTTTCTGTGGGTGGAAAAGTACCGCCCACAAACCATTGAGGAATGTATTCTATCATCCGATATTAAGAAGACATTCCAAGCTTTTGTTAAAAAAGGAGAGGTGCCTAACCTTCTTCTAAGTGGTACTGCTGGTATTGGAAAGACTACAGTTGCTAAATGTTTATGTAAGCAATTAGGAGTTGATTATTATGTCATTAATGGATCAGATGAGGGAAGGTTTCTTGATACAGTTCGGAATAGTGCCAAGAGCTTTGCGTCTACCGTATCTCTCACAAGTCAGTCGAGACACAAGGTTATCATCATCGACGAGGCAGACAATACCACTCCCGACGTACAACTCCTTCTTAGAGCGAGTATTGAGGAGTTCTCCAGAAACTGCAGATTTATTTTTACCTGCAATTTCAAGAACAAAATCATTGAACCACTCCACTCCAGAACAACAGTAATTGATTGTAATGTACGAAAAGACAAACAGAAGATCGCTGCTCAGTTCTTTGAGCGATGCCGTGATATACTTACCAGAGAAGGCATACGGTATGATGATGCGGTGGTCGCTGAGGTCGTCCAGAAATACTTCCCAGACTTCAGAAGAACGCTCAACGAACTTCAGCGGTATAGCTCCACGGGATCAATCGATACGGGGATCTTGGCAGTCATCAACGATGTTAAACTCGGAGAACTTATTGGAGCTTTAAAACGCAAGGAGTTTGGGGTAGCACGTAAGTGGATTGTAAGCAATCTCGACAATGATCCCAATGCTATACTGAGAACTGTATACGATAGCTTGTATGATTCTTTATTACCTGCTAGTATACCTCAAGCGGTATTGATAATCGCTAAATATCAATACCAATCAGCATTTGTTGCTGATCAAGAAATTAATTTATTAGCGGCTTTAACTGAAATTATGGTGGAGTGTGAATTCAAATGATTGAAACTAAATTTCCTGGTTATTATGTCACTGAAAATGGTGAAGCATACAGGGAACCAACTTGTAAGAGAGACTATACCCTTATAGAACAGGGTAAGTATGAGACTAAGGATGGTCGGATTAAACTAAGTACATTTCTCAGGGGTCATCCTAGATATCCAGAGCATAGGTACAAGTCCATCAATGTATCTCATAGAATTAATGGAAAATTCCATAAACAAACCAGAGAATACATTCATCATCTGATAGCAAAGACCTTAGTTGATAATCCAAATAATCTTCCAGAGATTGATCATGTGGATGGTGACAGATTGAATAACCATAGAGATAACTTGGAGTGGGTAACACACCAAGAAAATATGGATCGTTATAAAGCACGTAATAATGAAAAAGTTAAGTAAAAAGCAAAGGCACCAAGTTAAATCTAGGTGGTATTATATCTTCTGGGGTGCTGCTACAGTATCAGTATTTGCTGGACAGATGTATGTTGGTTCTGGTTATCGTAAGATGTCTAGATCTATTGAAAAGATATTGGAAGCTCCTATAATGTTAGATGTTGGTCCTAGACACAGAGGTTGGGATCAACATCCTATGTTAACTCCTGAAGGATTGTATTGATGAAGTCTTTAAAGACACCTCTAAGGTACCCAGGAGGCAAATCTAGGGCAGTTCCCAAGCTATTGCAGTGGTTGCCTAGTCGAGAGATTACAGAGTATCGTGAACCCTTTTTGGGTGGTGGATCTATGGCCATAGAGATGACCAAAAGGTTACCTAAAGAGGTTCCTATTTGGGTGAATGATCTATATGAACCACTAGTAAATTTCTGGATGCAGTTGAGAGACTGTGGTAAGGATTTGCAAAGGACATTAGTGACTGTTAAAAAGGATCATCCTGATCCTGACAGTGCAAAACAATTATTTGAACAAGCTAAGGAGAACTTACATGATCCAGAAAAATCAAAATTTGATAAAGCCTGCTCTTTTTACATCATTAATAAGTGTTCCTTTAGTGGTCTTACTGAATCATCATCGTTCTCAGCACAAGCCAGTGATAGTAACTTCTCCATGCGTGGCATCGAAAAGTTATCCTCTTATTCAGAACTCATCCAGCGATGGGTTATTACAAACGAATCATATCAAGAACTTAGATCAGATGAAACCTTAACTTTTGTATATCTCGATCCTCCATATCAAATAGGAGATGCTTTATATGGCAAGAAAGGTGACATGCACAAGTACTTTGATCATGATGAGTTTGCTGATGAGGTAGACAACTGGTTGTGTAATGTTATGATATCATATAATAATCATCCTGAGATTGTTATGAGATATCTTGAGTGGTGTCAGTATGATTATGCTCATACTTATACTATGAGATCCACAGGTGACTACATGCAGGATCAAAACAAACGTCGTGAATTAGTTCTAACAAATTATGGGAAGTTTAGGGGTTCGTGTACTCCCTAGTGGGTACTGTCAGTTGTATCATACTCGTAAGGGTGGCATGTCTACCTTTTGTCCTGGTGCACAGCAAGCAATTATTAATGGTGGAGAAGTACACGTTACCATGAAGAGTGGTAGTGTACAAATTTACAGAATAAACCAGTCTGAGACTGGTGTAGTTGGTCCTGTGAGGACATTTACATGACATATGAACTTAAGGACTGGCTCAATTCTATCAATTACACCAAACAAAATCTTATTGCTGAGGACAGTTCAGCGATATCTTCTTACCCTCCTTATATCGTTAATAGATGTTTGTCTGGCACTATTGATAGCATTTTATTTTCTAATGAGATGAACCTTAATGCACATCTGGATGCAGATATGCAGTACTCCTTCTTGCTAAATACATTGAGAAAACGTAAACGTTTCTCACCTTGGTTGAAGAAGGAACAGGTCAATGACCTGGATCTGGTCAAAAAACACTATGGATATAGTAACGAAAAAGCGAAGGTCGCATTAACTCTTCTTACCAAATCTCAAATTGAATCTCTAAGACAAAAACATGACATGGGAGGAAGAAGATGACAATCTCTGAAGAGGTTAAGTGGACTGCGGATAGTATGGTTGAGGTAGGTCTTAAGGAGCCTGATGATTTCCTTAAAGTGAGAGAGACTCTTACAAGGATTGGTGTAGCATCTAGGAAAGAGAAGAAGTTATATCAGTCATGCCATATACTACACAAACAAGGAAGGTATTTTATAGTACACTTCAAGGAATTGTTTGCTTTGGATGGTAAGAAGGCTAACTTGAGTATCAATGATGTACAACGTAGGAATAGGATTGTACAATTACTTGGTGATTGGGGATTAGTATCTGTTACTTCTAAAGAAACTATTGCAGACGTAGCACCTCTAAGTCAGATAAAGGTTCTTGCTTATAAAGAGAAGGGAGACTGGACTTTAGAGAGTAAGTATAATATTGGTAAGAAGAAGGAAGACTAGTGCAGAGAATTATCTTTCGTATTGATCAGGATGGCAACGTTACTGAGGAGGTACAGGGTGTATCAGATGGTACATGTATAGATATAACTAAGCACATAGAAGAACAACTCGGCAAAGTCACTAATAGAGATTTAAAGCCTGAGTATTACCAACAACAGAAAAATGTCACACTTCAGCAGAATCAAAACCAAGATTACTGACAAGGATTTTCTTATTAAAGCATTAAATTCCCTTGGCTATTCTGCTCAAGAAAATGTGTTGCTCCATATAGAGGGAGACCATGGAGTAGATCATGCTGATGAGCACGTTGAGGTTGCTGTCATGCATGATGTTGGATTTAAAAAAATTAATGATGGTACTTTCCAGTTGATTGCAGAGCTGGATACATGGGAAGAACCATTTCCTATTGAGAGATTTCTCCAGAAAGTCACTCAAGCCTACGCTAAATGCATTGTAGAAGATACCGTACAAGCACAGGGCTTTGAAGTAGTAACCGAATCTAAAAGTGTAGATAACACTATTGAGATTGTAGCGGAAAAGTGGTAAATAATAGTGGATGCCTTCGGGGTCTACAAAACACAAACTCGCTTAATAAGGAGCTACTATCATGACTAACTTAGCACGGTTTCATGCTGCCAACCTTCCAGAATTAATGGAAAGGATAACTAGGAACAGCATAGGAATGGACGATTACCTCAACAGATTCTGGGATGATACTGCGGTATCAAATTACCCACCATATAATATTGTTGAAGTAAGTAATGTCGAAAGTAGACTGGAGATCGCCCTTGCGGGGTTCTCGAAAGATGAAGTCAAAGTCTATACGGAGTTTGGAAAACTACATGTACAAGGCAGCAAAGAAGAACAGGAGGATGTTGGAACGTTTAGACATAGAGGATTGGCCAACAGGTCTTTCACTAGGGTCTGGACACTCTCAGATGATACCGAAATACGAGATGTACGATTCGATGACGGATTACTGGTCGTAACTCTCGGTAAGGTTGTTCCTGAGCATCACGCTCGTAAGGATTATATCTGATACACATAGAGGGGTTGACAATTGTTAGCCCCTCTTTTATAATATTCAATAAAGCTTTAAGTCATGGCCAAGAAGGAACCAATAAACGTAACCCCACCTGCAGAGACTGGTCCAATTATTAATACCGACCGTGTTAAGGTTGTTATATTGTTTAATGGAGATCAGGTTATTGCTGATGTTCAAGAGGCAGTTGATAAGGAAACCAATGTACGTCAAGCATACATACTTAACTATCCTTACAAGGTTGATTATGAACAACCAAAATTGGATGGCACTGGTTTAATTACAGATCCAGAAGTTAGAGTTAACTATTCTCCATGGTGTCCACTTACTCCAGAGAACAGAATTCCTATCAATCATAACATGGTTGTTACTATTCTAGAACCAGTACCTAGTCTACGTGATACATATATTACTAATGTTCGCAAGATGGGTGGCAACGTAGAATGAGCGTAAAACTTTTGTTATTAAAGTCTGGTGAGGAAGTAATTACTGAGGCTAAGGAGATCTTAGATCCTGAGACTAAAAACCCAATTGGATTTGCTTTACATAAACCCTTCAGATTGGATATTGTATCCGATGAAGGTGGTATTGTATTCAATAGGGAGAAGGGTTATCAGGTATCTTGGTTTCCTTGGGCACCACTAAGTAAAGATAAAGATTTTTACTTACCTGGTCACCATGTATTGACAGCATATGATCCTCTGGATAGTATTGCTGACCAATATTTACAGGCAATCAAAGAAGAAAATTACGAAAGGAATTTCAAACAACATGAGGACATGATTGCGGGTGTCGATAGTGACCTTGACATGGAGCAATTATTTAAAGACGCAGAAAAATTATTGGAGGATGAAGATGGAGACGATGGTAGTGGTACTCAAGTCGGGAATACACCTGATATCGAAGGTGGAACAGATGGACGAGGAACCGAATTGCCACCTGCAGGATCCGTACCTAATCAAGGATGATGGTACACTAGAGCCATGGCCCAGTTATACAACTGACACAGACGTGTTGCTTTATTCAGAAACTCTTGCTACAATAGTAGAACCTGATGATGCCATCAGTAAAAAGTACGAACTAGTCACTAAATGAGTTTCTATACCAACGTTCAATTGGTCGGAGACAACTTGCTTTACCTTGGGTACGAGAATGGTGAACGTATTCAACGGAAGTTTAAGTTCTCTCCGACCCTTTTTGTCGTTACTGATAAGAAGACTAAACATAGGACATTGGATGGTAGGTATGCAAAACCTGTCCAGATGGAATCTATACGTAAGGCAAGAGAATTTGTTGACAAGTATAAGTTCGTAGAAAATTTTGAGGTTCATGGTTATGACAGGTATCTCTACCAATTCATCTCGAAAGAGTTTCCTGGCGAGGTCGATTATGACCTTAAAAGTCTTAAGGTTGCATCTCTTGATATTGAGGTGGCATGTGAAAATGGGTTTCCTAACGTGCAGGAATGCGCGGAACCTCTTCTTAGCATTGCAGTCCAAGACTATATCAGCCGTAAGATCAAAGTATGGGGTACCAAACCTTACAGGACGGATCGCAAGGACGTTCAATATATCCTATGTGACAGCGAGGAACATTTGCTCCGTAGTTTTCTTGACTATTGGATTAATAATTTCCCAGATGTTCTCACGGGGTGGAATGTAGAACTGTATGACGTGCCATATATCTGTGGACGTATGGAACGGTTGTTTGGTGAGCGTGAGATGAAGCAGTTGTCTCCATGGCGTATTGTTCATCGTGAGGAGATGGAGATTAAAGGTCGTCAGCAGATCATTTATAATATTTTTGGTATAAATGTTCTCGATTATCTTGATCTTTATAAGAAGTTCACGTACACTAATCAAGAATCATATCGCCTAGACCACATAGCCTTTGTGGAACTAGGTCAACAGAAGTTAGATCACTCAGAGTTTGAGAACTTTAAGGAGTTCTATACTCGTGACTGGCAGAAGTTCATCGACTACAACATCAAGGACGTGGAACTTGTTTCCAGACTTGAGGAGAAGATGAAACTTATTGAACTTGCTATTGCTTTAGCATATGATGCTAAGGTTAATATGCGAGATGTATATTATCAAGTGAGGATGTGGGATACTCTCATATATAATTTTCTTAAAGATAGAAATCTGGTTGTCCCACCAGCGAAACGATCAGACAAAAATGACAAATACGCAGGAGCTTATGTCAAGGAACCGAAACCAGGACGCTATGATTGGGTTGTTAATTTTGACCTCAATAGCCTCTATCCTCATCTTATTATGCAATACAATATCAGTCCAGAAACCCTCAGGGAGACTAGACATTCCAGCGCGAGCGTTAAACGGATTTTAAATCAGGAGTGTGATATTAGTGAGGAGTATGCTACGTGTGCTAACGGTGCTCAGTACCGTAAGGACATACGTGGGTTCCTGCCTGAAATGATGGAGAAGATCTACAATGAGAGGACCATATACAAAAAGAAAATGATCCAAGCGAAGAAGGACTATGAAAGTTCTCCTTCCAGTAAACTTGAGAAAGATATTGCCAAGTTTAATAATATCCAGATGGCGAGAAAGATCCAACTGAACTCTGCTTATGGTGCCATTGGTAACCAGTACTTCAGGTACTACAACCTTGCCAATGCTGAAGCCATTACTTTATCTGGACAAGTCTCTATCAGATGGATAGAGAATAAAATGAATAAGTACCTTAACAAGGTATTAAAAACTGACGGAGAAGACTATGTTATTGCTAGTGATACTGATAGTATCTACCTTAATCTTGGTCCTTTGGTCGAGACTGTATACAAGGGCAGAGAGAAAACTAATGAGGGCGTTGTCACGTTCCTTAATAAGGTCAGTGAAATGGAACTTGAGCCTTATATTGAAAGTTCTTACCAAGAATTGGCCGACTACGTAAATGCATATGATCAGAAGATGATCATGAAGCGAGAGAATATTGCTTCCAGTGGTATATGGACTGCGAAGAAGAGATATATTCTAAACGTATGGGATAGTGAAGGTGTAAGATACGAAGAACCCAAACTTAAAATGATGGGTATTGAGGCAGTCAAATCTTCAACCCCAATGCCATGTCGTACAGCTATTAAAGATGCACTCAAGATCATGATGAGTGGTGGTGAGGAAGATCTCATAACCTTTATAGATAAGTTTAAGGATGAATTCGATTTGTTACCGCCTGAAGACATTGCATTTCCAAGGTCGGTCAATGGACTACGCAAATTTAAAGCGTCAGGAACCGTGTATACAAAGGGAACCCCTTTACATGTACGTGGAACTCTGCTTTATAATTTTTATGTCGCAAAGAACAAACTTGAATACAAGTACCCACTCGTTCAAGAGGGAGAAAAAATAAAGTATCTGTACCTGAGGCGACCCAACAAAATAAACGAGAACGTTATTTCTTTCCTTAATACATTCCCTAGAGAATTAGGATTGGAAGGGCAGATAGATCGTGATGCCCAATTTAAAAAATCTTTTCTTGACCCTTTACAAATTATCACTAAGGTGATAGGATGGGAAACGGAGAGAGTAGCAAACCTTGAATTTTTATTCGGATGACTTCATCATTTTTAGCAGATATAGTTAAGACAATTGACAATGAATACGCTGGTTTACTTTCTGAAGGTGGTGTCGGAGACATTGAATCTTTTGTTGACACTGGTTCTTATATTTTTAATGCTCTCGTTAGTGGTTCAGTTAATGGAGGTGTACCAAGTAATAAAATCACTGCTTTAGCAGGTGAGAGTGGTACTGGTAAGACTTTCTTTTGTCTGGGTATTGTTCAGAATTATTTGAAAGAGAACCCTGATGCAGGTGTAGTTTACTTTGAGAGTGAAGCTGCTATCAGTAAGCAAATGATTGATGAACGTGGTATAGATGGTACTCGTATGATATTAGTACCTGTTACTACAGTTCAGGAATTCAGAACACAAGCAATACAGATCTTAGACAAATACTTAAGTCAAGATAAAGAAAAACGCAAACCAATGATGTTTGTGTTAGACTCATTAGGAATGCTTTCCACATCTAAAGAACTTGGTGATGCTGCAGAGGGTAAAGATACCCGTGACATGACTAGAGCTCAAGTTGTGAAGGCAATTTTTCGTATCCTTACCCTTAAATTGGGTAAGGCAAATGTCCCTTTAATTGTAACTAATCATACCTATGATGTTGTTGGTGCGTATGTCCCTACTAAAGAGATGGGTGGGGGTAGCGGTCTTAAGTATGCTGCTTCTACAATCGTTTACCTCTCGAAAAAGAAAGAGAAAGACGGTAAAGATGTCATCGGAAACATTATCAAAGCAAAGGCAGCTAAGTCGCGTCTGACTAAGGAGAATTCACAAGTAGAAACGAGGTTGTACTATGATGCTAGAGGTCTCGATAGATACTATGGACTCTTGGAACTTGGTGAGAAGTACGGAGTTTTCACTCGTAAAGGCAACCGCATTGTTGTCGGCGATAGCTCCGTTTATCCTTCTGCTATCCTTAAGGATCCCGAAAAATACTTCACGGAAGAAGTGATGGAGAAACTTGACTGGGCTGCTGGTCAAGAATATTATTATGGTTCGGAGAAAGTATGAGGAACGATCTATTTCCAATACCTGTTCGTAAGTATCACATTGATGAGAATGATCAGTTCCTCAATTATGTTGATGAACTGTATAAGAAAGAAAGGTTTGAGGTACCTTCACCATATATTTCTGGGGTTGATACCTTGCCACCTTGGGCAGTACCAGTGTATACTGATATATTAGAGAAACTTCTTGTTGATCTTAAACTTTTTGATAGTCATGTGGCTATCATTACTAGTATCACCTTAAAGGTTTTGGAAAAGGGTGAGAGTGTTGATCGAACTCATACTCTACCAAGTCATTATACAATGACGCATTACATCAATGAGGCAAAACAGTCTGACACTTTCTATCACCCATCAAAGCATTTTGTTGAGTGGTTAAATCCAGGTGTTGATGAATGGAAAGAAGCCGCAGGGATGTATATAAATCAAGGAGATGTTTTAATACATCCATCCTTTATGGAACATAGTTCCCCTGTTATGGATCGTAAACGGATGACCATAACACTTACAGTATGTTTAGAGCGTAATGAACAAGGTAGAGAATCTAGTACTGAAGAACCTTCTTCTTAGTGAGGAGTATGTTCGTAAAGCTCTTCCATTTATAAAGTCAGAGTACTTTACTGATGTACTTGAGAAGAAACTTTTCGGTGTAATATCTAAATACTTTGCTGACTATAGTGCTCTTCCTACAAAAGAAGCATTAGTAATTGAAGTTGGTCAGTTGGATAGTATATCTGATGATCAACATAAGCAATTGCTTAAGGTCATTGAGGATATTGATGAGGAACAATCTGAATTTGATTGGATCGTAGATACTACTGAGAAGTGGTGTAAGGAACGTGCTATTTACCTTGCACTCATGGAGAGTATTAAGATTGCAGAAGGTAATGATGATAATAAAACTCCTGGTGCTATACCAACTATTCTTTCTGATGCGTTAGCGGTCTCATTCGATAATCATATCGGACATGATTACCTACAGGACTACGAAGAAAGATACGATTTCTACCATCAGCGTGAGGAAAAGATACCTTTCGATTTGGAATTCCTCAACAAGATTACAAAGGGTGGACTACCTAATAAAACTCTCAACGTTGCTCTTGCAGGTACTGGGGTTGGTAAGTCTCTCTTTATGTGTCATTGTGCCTCTAGTAATCTTCTCTTGGGTAAGAACGTTTTGTATATTACGTTGGAGATGGCTGAAGAAAAGATTGCGGAACGTATTGATGCTAATCTTTTAAACTGTGAGATACAGAACATCACTGAGTTACCTAAGATGATGTTTGAAAGTAAGGTAGCTAATATTTCTAAGAAGACACAGGGTAAGTTGATTGTTAAGGAGTATCCTACTGCTTCAGCAAGTGTAGGACATTTCAGAGCGTTACTAAATGATCTTGCTTTGAAGAAAAACTTTACTCCAGATATAATATACATTGATTACTTAAATATATGTGCATCTAGTAGGTACTCTAAGTTAGGCAATGTCAATTCTTACTCATACATTAAAGCGATTGCAGAAGAGTTGCGTGGTCTTGCGGTTGAGGCTAATGTTCCTATCGTCAGTGCGACGCAGACTACTCGTTCTGGGTATGGCAGTAGTGATGTTGATCTTACTGACACCTCTGAATCTTTTGGACTTCCTGCTACTGCTGATCTTATGTTTGCCCTTATTTCTACAGAAGAATTGGAGGGATTAAATCAGATCATGGTTAAACAATTAAAGAATCGTTACAATGATCCTACATTAAACAAGAGATTTGTAGTGGGTATTGACAGATCGAAGATGAGGCTGTATGATGTAGAACAATCGGCGCAAAACTTATCTGATTCAGGTCAAGATGAGATCGAAACTGTTAAAGAAGATCTCTCCAAAAAGTTTGCTGCTTTAAAAGTATGATACATACACTTGTTATTTTAGATCACTATGACAATAGATTTTGATAAGTACATTCATTTCGTGGATGGTGTCACATCCGATTCCAGTAAGGATTTTGTCTATCTTGCTGACCGTCTGGTTGAACTTGACCGAAAGGGTGCCAATATTGAACGTCTTACCACTGCTGGCGTTGGGCTTGCTGCTGAGTCTGGTGAGTTTCTTGAGATCGTTAAGAAGATGGTTTTCCAGGGTAAACCTTGGAATGACGACAATAGAGAGCATCTTATTATTGAGTTGGGTGATGTTATGTGGTATGTGGCACAAGCTTGTATGGCTTTGGACATATCTTTCGACGATGTTATCAAACGCAATATCACTAAGTTAGAGAAGAGATATCCAGGTGGTAAGTTTGATATAAACTACTCTGAAGTACGTGCAGAAGACGACCTCTAATTTTCATCAGGCATTTCCTCTAGTAGTATTTGAAAAAGAAATACCTGGATTTCTATCCTTACTCTATAGGAGTTTTGAGGATGGAAGGTTTGATAATACTACAGGTAGAATAACAGGGGAATTAAATGGTAAGGTTCTGATACATCAGGACATAAGACTAGAACCTTTCTTCAAAGAGATAAGGAAGGCAGTACGAGAGTACCTTGATCATTTTAAAATAGATAAAACTACATACGAGATTAACTTTGTCAAAACTTGGTTCACTATTTGCGATCCTGGACAGCATTTTCCAGTTCATTATCATTCTTGTTCTCATATCAGCTACATTTATTACATTCAAACTCCAGGGGATCCTTTAGTTCTACATAAAAAGAATCCTAATGAGTGGTTTGGTGATGCATTTAAACTTATCAAAGAGAATGGATACTGTAATGGTGATGGATATGCTATCACACCTAAGGCAGAACATCTTGTTGTATTTCCTGGTTCTCTCGAACATTATACTACTCCTGATGACAGAGAGCATCAACGAATTTCTCTCGCTGGTGACATTGTATTAACACTGAAGCATAGGACAGATACTGAGACTGGTTTACTACCCCCAAGATATTGGAAACAATTCTAAATAGCTGTAGTGTATTTTTGTTACTGTGGGATACGAGGTAGTAGAAAGACAAAAGATCCTAAAGACCATACAAGATGAAGAAGTAAGGATCCAGATGGAAGAGATCCTTGACATTGGTGATGGGAATGAGAGATCTCTTTGGAAGTTTGAATCTAATTCATCTCAGACAGGGTATTGGAATAAGAGATCTTTTGGTAAGTCAGGTGATAAGAATTTAATTATTTTTAAGAGTAGTAGATCTGCTATCGCAAGAATTATTAAGAGGTATAGGCATAGTTATATTACTATAAGAAATAAAAAACAGAAAAAGAAAATAGCAAATGATGGAGAGAGTTGGATACAGTTATGGTTGGGAGAACAGCAAGTGAAGTTTGAGCAAACAAGTTCAACTGCTGATTGGGCACCTAAGATATCTGATTCTACAATGACTCATATGCAGGAACTTGGTTCTGCATGGGTATTTTATCAAGCAATAAGTAAGAAGAAGTCTTGGAATGATTGGTTAGCAATGAAAGCTGACGATGATGTGATGGGTGAGCTTCGTAGGATATGGAAGGATATAGGCAAAGCAAATATTGATGACTATGATGATTGGATAGCAAACTTTCACAAGCAACAAATAGCATTGATAAACAAACTTAAATCTGGTCCTGATTGTTGTTTATTTGATGAGTATAATCGTGATGAGAAGTATATATTAACTGGTATGTCAGGGCATAGCTTTATGAAATTCATTACTGATGTTGCTAGGGATTTGGGTGTTAGTCAAAAAGATAATTGGAACCCTGCTGACATATGGATTATAAGGAACAGAAAGAAATGGATGGATGAGATTGAAGACAAGCTCTATAAAGGTGGTACTGCTACAGGAACAATTCAAGAACTTAATGCTATTATGAGAGCATTGTTTCAAAAGCGTGAGGTGTTTGGTATCTCTCTTAAAAAGGTTGCTGCTGGTAAACCAGCGACTGTTGTTTATATGAATCACACTACTGATTTCTTTACTAGTGATTGGGATGGTAGTGGTAAGGGTGGAACTGATAATTTAGTAATGAAATTTGATTCTGCTACGTGTAAGATGGGTACGAAGAATGATAAGGCAGGTAAGTTAACTCTTTCTTCTCAGGATACAAGATTTGTTGTTAAGGATGGTGGCAATACATATGATTTTCAGATCAAAGGAAATGATAGTACTAAGTTTAGTGGTCTGAAATATGAACCAACTTCTAAGGGTGCTAGTGCGGCTAGACTTGGTAAAGCAACTATTGAATTGGTAGAGCAGTTACTAAAAGACTATGATGTAGATCATTTGTTTGACAAATCAAAGGACAGATATCCAATGACTTGTGAGGAGTTTCATGATGCTAATAAGTTTGCCAATCAGGGTACAACGTGGAAAGATATGATACAGGCTTTGAAGGATAATGGTGTTAACATTGAAGTATCAGTTGACCAGGCATATAATAATATGCTTGCGGTTTTTCGTAGCAAACCATGGGTAGCTAATGCTAAGTGTCAACAGATAAAATTCTTGAATGCTTGGTTTAAAGTTCCAGATAGTGATAAGAATAAGTTTGCTACTGATATGTGCTGGTTAGCAATGAAAGCTGGTAGAAGATACGGACCATTTGCTAAGGTATATTAATGTCTAAGAATACCCACCTTGAACACTTAGAAGATAGCATCTTACTTGATGGAGGTAAAGGTGCTACGGATGCTTTCATGTTTTTAGATGAGCTTGCTAGAGTTTTTAGTACTGCTGGTAATAATAATATGAAGATTACTACCAAGTGGGATGGAGCTCCTGCTGTATTCTGTGGACTGTATCCAGGAACATCAAGATTTTTTGTTGGTACTAAATCAATTTTTAATGTAGGAGCAAAGATTAATTTTAATAATGCTGATGTAGATAGAAACCATGGTCATGCTCCAGGTCTTGCTTCTAAGTTAAAAGATTGTTTAAAGTATCTTCCCGCACTTAATATTAAAGGTGTAGCACAGGGTGATTTATTATTCACGGATGATAAGAAGAAGGCAAAGGTTAATAACCAAGACTGTATTCTATTTCAACCCAACACGATTACTTATTGTATACCTAAGGAGGATGAGTTGTATGGTAAGGCTTGGGAAGCAAAGTTGGGAGTAGTATTTCACACTCAATATGTTGGTGATAGTATTCAGAATATGCGTGCTAAGTTTGGATATGATGTTAGTCAACTTACTACTAGCGATGATGTTTTAGTTTTAAGTGCAGAGACTGGAGAATTGGGGAAGGATTTTCTTTTAGATAAGAATGAGAAAAGGGAGTTGATAACTATAAGAAATAGTAGTTCCAAACTTGTGGCTAATAAATTCTTAGATCTTATGGCAGAGCATAATTCAGGTAAGGATCAGTTAGTTGTTGGAACTAGACTAAAGATATTCTTTAATAAGTATATTAGAGAAGGTACGAAGATGGGTACTTCTAAGCAAGTTCTTTCTCAGTTTAAAGAATATTTCCGCAGTGAAGTTCAGAAAGCTGCTGACAAATTGAAGACACCTAAAGGTAAGGCTGCTAAGTTGACTAAGTTATATGATGGTTTAGATCTGATAGATAAATGTCAGAAGGAGTTGATTAATACTATTGATTTGTATAAGAACTTACAGATGGCTAAAGATATGTTTGTGCATAAACTTGAGAAGGGTGAAAGATTTGGTACGTTTCTTCGTACAGATACTGGGTATGATATAACAGCACCTGAAGGGTATGTTGCTATTACTGAGGGTGAGAAGGCTGTCAAGTTAGTTGATCGTTTATCATTTAGTACTGCTAACTTCAATGTTTCTAAGAACTGGGTAGATGGAGATACAAAATGATAACTGAGACCTGCTACTTCACATTCGGTAGATTTAATCCACCAACTATAGGACACAAAAAACTTTTAGACAAGCTTGACTATGAGAGTAAAGATCAAGATGTTTTAATCTTTCCTACTAAGACTGTTGATAGGAAAAAGAATCCTTTGAAATTTAAGACTAAAGTTAAGTGGATGAAGAAATCTTTTCCTGACTATGAAGATTATATCATTGACAATGAGGAGTGTTGTAGAACTATTATTGCAACGTGCCAGCATATGATGATGCTAGGGTATAAGAATATAGTAATGGTAGTTGGTTCTGATAGAGTTGATCAGTTTACAAGAATATTAGAGGGGTCTAATAGGACAGATGATTTTGCATTTGATTCTGTTGATGTTATATCTGCGGGACAAAGAGATCCAGACGCGGATGGTGCTGAGGGTATGTCTGCGAGTAAGCTCAGAGAATTTGCAAAGAATGCACAAAGTGTTGAATTTATGGAAGGTTGTACGGATAAATTGAGTACAGGAGATAAGATGGCTCTTATGACAGACGTTAGAGATGGTTTGGGCTTATAAATAAACTTGATATGTACACATATATTAATGAAATCTTTCTCTGACTTTGCAAAGAAGACTCAGATTGCGGAAGCAAAAATCACTCGTGACAAGTTCTATAAGAACGAAGTATATAAAAAAGGTGAGTGGGTTTTAACTGAGAACGGACAGGTCGGAAAGATCTTACGTCGTGGACCTAACTATGTACTATGTCTAACTGCTGAAGATACAACCTTCCGCACTTGGATCACTGACATACAAGAGGTTTTCGAGACTGGAACTGACGCATATCGAGAGTATGTTATGTCGCTTACTCCTGGACAGAAGGTACAGAAACCTGCTGGTACAGTTGCAGTTAAGCAAACAATTCCAACAGACCCTATTAAAGATAAGATGGATCACCACGAGGAAAAGTCATTGGCACAGTATGCTGCTGATGCAATTACAAGTAATTTAAAAAGAGAGTGGAGGTTTGATTACTCCGCTAAGATGGCCAACACAGACATCAAAGGTCTTGGTGCGAAAGGTGTAGGTGGTGGTGACGCACCAGGTATGAAACTCGCGGAACCAAAGGGTGAAGAAGGAAAGCCAGATGTAAAAAAAGTAAAGCATTCATGCGTTACCAAAGTGGAGCACCCAGAGTGGGGAGCTGGTAACTGTCTAAGTGAGATGCATACGCTTGATGAAGAAGGAAATGTATCTCACTATGACATTATGTTTGAGCATGGACTAGAAAAGAGTGTCCCTGCTGATTCATTTAAGGTTACTAGAGAAGCAGTCCATGAGCATGTGGTTAACCAAGAGGTTAAGTCACGTAGACAAATTGATTTAGAACCACCTGCAGGTCCACATGGTGTTAACTACTTAGAGCCTGAGGTTAAGACAGAAGAAGTTAAGCCCGTTAAAGAGAAGAGAACTTTCTCATCCTTCAGGAGCATCGCTGAAAAAAAGTAAAAGGCCCTGTCGAGATCATGCCTGAGCTCGACGACCCTGAAGGGCGCAGACCATCTGAAGAGAAAATGAAGAAGGCTCCTAAGGAGAAACTTAAGGAAGCTTGCAATCATACGAAAAAGGGTGTATTATGTCCAGTACACGGATTAAGTGAATGTCCTAAGAGGGACACTGACCCTTAAAATATGAGAAAAATTTGGCAAGAGGAAATGTTAGAACCACTTTCCTCATTTCGTAATCTTAAAAAGAATTATAAAGAAGTAATACCAGAACTTATTAATTTTGTAGAAGTTAATAAGCCCATTCTTTCTGACTGGGTGTTGGATAAGTGGGTAGAGGATAGGAACCTTGGCAGGGTGCAGCTTTGGGATGGCTCATGGACAGTCATCCCTATGCCACTTAATGCTATAGGAACTACAGCAACAGAAGAAGACTTTGAACTCAGCGAGATGGTATCATTCGTTGAGTTATTTAATACTACGGTAGAGAAGGTACAAGAAGTACTCCCTAAACTTACAGAGAGTATGCAAACCTTATGTCCTACATTTTATAATGCAATAAAAGAAGATGTTGATGGGCAGTTACTGAAGAGTGCAACCATTAGTAAGTTGGATCCAGGTACAAAGATCAATCCTCATAGTGGTGATATAGATTCATTGCGCTTGCACTTCCCAATAGTTGATGATCCAGGTGCATGGTTGAGTGTACGTGGACGCAAGAGAAGTTGGAAGGTAGGGGAACTCTTTGCTTTTCATGATCATGATAAGCATTGGGCTCAGCATAATGGTACTCATGAGAGGTTAGTACTTATAATGGACTATGCTTTATCTCAGTTGGAAGAAGAGAAAGGTATCGTTTTACAAAAATGGGATGAAGAAGAGGACTATATATAATAGCATTTTACATAGCTATGATTAATTTTTTAATGCCCATTGCAATAAGTATCATCAACAAAGCAGTTGATAGGATACCTGATGACCTTGATTCTGTTATCAAAGATTTCGTTATTAAGTTGCTTAAGAAGGCAGCTGCCAAGACAGGAAACAAAGTCGATGACGAACTAGTAGTAGCACTTCAGAAGGCTCTGCTAGAATCCTGATTGGATAAATAAAATATAGATAACTATAGAATTGGAGCGTCCCAATGTCCCTTTACGGAAGTGACGATAGCAACGCCAACAAAACCAAAGCGGAAATTGGTGTCGCAAAATCGTCTAACACAAAAACTATTGTCTTCATAGATGATACAGA
>VTLG01003449.1_pt1 | contig 42135 bp, 80 predicted proteins | sample 4694571 | NCBI WGS metagenome assembly VTLG01 (sample SAMN12604809, study PRJNA352737) | marine metagenome | biome: ENVO:00000447; feature: ENVO:00000209|ENVO:00000569|ENVO:01000036; material: ENVO:00002151; isolation source: viral sequences binned using virsorter ...
TTTGGCTGGTGGTGCTTTAGGTGGAGGATTTGGTTTTGGATTGTCTATTGCTGGTACTGCGATTGCTTCAAGAATACAAGAAACTATTGATTTTCAAAAGGCTGTTGATAAATTAAATGTTTCTATTCAAGCAACAGGTGGTACATCATTATTTACTGCAAAACAAGTTAGAGAATTTGCACAGGCTCTTGGAATATCAAAAGATGAAGCACTTGAAGCATTAAAAGCGTTTCAACAGTTTGAAGCATCTGCAAGAATTACTCTTACAAAGTTTTTTGGTTCAGAAGGTATATTTGATACGTTTGCAGGACTAAAAGATAATGCTTCAATTATTAGTGCATTACCTAAATTTTCAAAAGAATTATCTTTAGAACAAGCAAAAATTGCCTTAGAAACTCTTAAAACAAATGGTGCGACTGCTGCTGAATTAAAACTTAGAGAACAAATTTTTAATAAAAATACTGAAATTTTAAAACAACAAAGAGAACAAGACGATTATTTTGGTCGATCTAAAGATATTAGTACTGGTGACTTATTAAATCCTTTTAGAGGTTTTGAACTTGGTAAAGAAGGTAATATATTTCAGAGATTTCTTAACTCAACTACTAAATCAGTAGAGGAATTAAGAAAAGCTAGATCTAATGAATTTTTTAATAGTGATGAGTTTAAACAACAGTTAGAAGATGCAAAAGAACGATTAAAAATACAAAAAGAATTTAATGAAGAATTAGAAAGACAAGCAATTATAAAAGCACCAGTAGATGAATTAAACAAATTACTTGATCCTTTAAGACAAATTGATTCCTTAAGTAAAAGTATTGGGGATTCTTTTGCAGAATCTTTTAAAGGTATTATAAGTGGTTCTATGTCTGCTCAAGAAGCACTACGAAATTTATTTCAACGTACAGCAGATGCGTTTTTAGATATGGCAGCACAAATATTAGCAGCACAAATAAGATCAGGAATTATGGGGTTATTTAGTAGTTTTTTAAATCCATTAAATTCTGCAAGATTAGGAGCAGAAGCAACAGCAATGACAGGCATACCTAGTGGAGCAGATTTACCAAAAGGTTCATTTGGAATATCTACTATTACAAGAGCAGCAGGAGGACCAGTAAAAGGAGGAAATAGTTATATCGTAGGAGAACGTGGGCCAGAATTATTTAGCCCAGGTGTATCTGGAATGATTACACCAAATCATGCTCTTGGTGGTTCAACAAATATCGTAGTAAACGTAGATGCTTCTGGTTCTTCTGTTGAGGGAGATGAACAACAAGGAAGAGAACTTGGTTTACTTATTTCAAGTGCAGTACAATCTGAAATAATACAACAACAAAGACCAGGAGGATTACTTGCATAATGGCTACCTTTCCTTCAATAAAACCTAAATATGGACAGCGAAAAACATCTGCACCTAAAGTTCGCACTATTGTTTTTGCAGATGGTTTTGAACACAGAATTAATTTTGGATTGACAGAACATCAGAATCCTAAAGTATATCAATTTACTTTTGAAGTATCAGAATCAGATGCAGATGTTATAGAAGATTTCTTAGACGCCCGTGCAAACGCAGCAGGTAAACCAGATGATAGTGATAGTTTTGATTTTACTCCACCAGGTGAATCCTTATCTCAAAAGTTTGTTTGCGAAAGATGGAGCAAATCAATACCATTTAATAACAGAGCTACAATACAAGCAACTTTTAGAGAGGTTTTTGAAGCATGAGTGCTGCAACTGTATGGAGTGCTGGTGCTGTCTTATCTTTAGGTACGATAGTTGCACCTACTTCTGCTGATAATGGATTATTTTTTCAAGTTACACAAGCAGGAACAACAGGAAATAATGAACCTAATTGGGTTACCACTATTGGTGAAATTGTTTATGATAACGAAGTTCGATATATTTCAATTAGTAGTGTTGCAAGTGATTTACAGAGGATAACTCCCTCATCAATTATTGAACTATTTACTTTACAGACCTCTCTCAAATTACATGGTTCTAATCAGATTTATAGATTTCATAATGGTACGAACTTAAATAATAACGGTGATATTATATGGGCTGGAGATCAATACTTAAAGATGCCTATAAAAGCTGAAGGCTTTGCTTTTAGAAGAGGACAATTACCTCGACCTACCTTTACTGTTAGTAATGCTTTAAGTACGATCACAGCAATTCTTCTTGATATAAATAAAGTAACTGCTGGTAATGATCTTGGAGGAGCAACTGTAACAAGAATAAGAACCTTGGCACGTTATATTGATGCGGTTAATTTTCCTCCAAATGAAAATGGTGTTCAAGTAAATCCTTTTGGAACACCAGACCCTACAGCAGAGTTTCCAAAAGAAATTTATACTGTTGATAGAAAATCTGTAGAAAATAGAGATATTGTTCAATTTGAATTAGCAGCAGTATTTGATATAGCAGGAGTTAGAGCACCTCAACGTCAATGTACTAGAACTTTATTTCCTGCTATTGGGTCTTTTATAATATGAGTTGGAAATATAAAGCATTACTTCATGCACAACGTGAAGAACCTAAAGAATCTTGTGGTTTATTATTAAATGTAAAAGGTAAGGAAAGATATTTTCCTTGTCGTAATTTATCTATGACAGAGTATCAATGTTTTATAATCGACCCAGAAGATTATATAAAAGCAGATAATACAGGTGAGATTACTGCTGTTGTTCATAGTCATCCAATAACTCCCCCTACTCCTAGTCAGGCAGATAAAATCGGTTGCGAAAAAAGTAATCTTCCTTGGCACATTGTGAATCCTCAGACAGAACAGTGGGCATACTTAGAGCCTTGTGGATATAAGCCACCGTTACTAGGCAGACCGTGGGTATGGGGTGTTACTGACTGTTGGAGTTTAGTAAGAGATTGGTATAAAGAAGAAAAAGGCATTGAGTTAAAAGATTGGGATAGACCTACAACTCCAGAAGAATTTATTTCAAATCCATTATTTGAAAGTTGTGCTTGGAGAACTGGTTTTAGAGAGTTAAGACCTGATGAAAGATTAAAGGATGGGGATACACTATTGATGTCTATTGGATCGTCTGGATTAAATCATGTAGCTGTTTTCTTAAATGGGGATGTTTTACATCATCTAACCGATAGACTGTCTTGTAGAGAGCCTTATTCTCAATGGCTGTTTAAATCCACAGGAAAGAGGTATCGTTATGTTGCGTAAATTAAAACTATATGGTGAGCTTGCAAAATTTGTAGGTCATAAAGAGTTTGAAATAGAAGTAAATAGTTTATCAAAAGCAATTAGTTTTTTAGTAAATAATTTTCCTCAAGTAGAACCTCACATGAATCCAAACTATTATCATGTAAAAATAGGGGATTATGAAATAAGTAAAGAAGAAGTACATTATCCTATTGGGCAACAGGATATACATATAATTCCTGTTATAGCTGGATCTGGTGGTCTTGGAAGGGCTTTATTTGGTGCAGCAATGATTGGACTAGCTTTTGTTACAGGTGGTGCAAGTTTTAGTTTTACAAGTGGTCTTACATTCTCAAGTTCTGTCTTGGGTGGTGCATTTGTAGCTAAATCTATGGTGTATCTTGGTGGTTATTTAGTTTTAAGTGGAGTTAGTGAAATGCTATTTCCTATGCCTAAACCGACTGAACGAGAAGATGATCCTAGAATATCATTTAATTTTGCAGGAACTCAAAATACTGCTAGAGCAGGTACTCCTATCCCTCTTGTTTATGGAGAAATATTTACTGGGTCTGTACTTATTTCTGGTGCAATAGATACTGTACAAGTAGAAGTGGAGGATGATTCGTAATGAGGAATATACCAAATAAGATTATTGGTTCTGGTGGAGGAGGAAGAAGGCAACCCGATCCAACAATAGAAAAAGATACTCTAAATAGTAGGCAGTTTGGAACTTTTCTTGAATTAATTTCTGAAGGTGAGATAGAAGGTTTTGCAACTGCCTCAAAAGAAGGCAGGACAAAAAATACCAATGCGTATAATAATGCTGCTAAAAAAGATATATTTTTTAATGACACACCTATATTAAGACCTAATGCTAATTCTGCTGATCCTAGAAATGTAGACTTTAATTTTAGAAATGTACGTTTTGTTCCTAGATTTGGTACTTCGGGTCAGGGAAAAATTAAAGGTATAGTAAATAATTCTTCTAGTACTGCTGTAGGAGTAACTGTTAAGAAAGGTATCCCTGTAACTCGAGAGATACCAAATAGACTTCCAAATGCTGAAAATCCTGATGCAGTAAGAATTACGATAACAGTTCCTTCACTTCAAGAGGCAACTACAAAAGGTGATTTGCTTGGTCGAACAATACGATTAAAAATATCTGTCAGTTTTAATAATGGTGCTTTTCAAGAAAAAGTTGATGACAAAATAACAGGTAGAACTGCTGATGCTTACCAGAAAGATTACAGAATCAATTTAAACGGCACTTTTCCAGTAAGAGTAAGGGTTACAAGAGTCACTAATGATAGTACAACTTCAAGTATTCAAGATGCTTTTGAATGGACAACTATTACAGAAGTATTTGATAAAACTGACACATTTCCTGATTGTGCTTATTGTTCTCTTCGACTTGACTCTATGCAATTTGGTTCTGTACCAACGAGGAAGTACAGAATTAGAGGCATAAAAGTAAGGATTCCAGGAGCAGGTGCTCTTAATTCTGGAACTCCAACTGTTGATAATGCTACGGGTAGAATTGTATATCCAGATGGCTATATTTTTAACGGTGTCATGCAGCAAGCAAAGTGGACAACTTGCCCTGCGATGATACTACTTGATTTACTTACAGATCAAAGGTATGGGTTTGGTGTTCATATATCTCCTAATTTTGATCCTAGTAGCCCTAGCGATACAGATTTATATGAAAATATAGACTTGTTTACCTACTTTACTGCAAGTAAATATTCTAATGAACTTGTTAATCGAGAAGCTAGGTTTGCTTGCAATGTAAATATAACATCTTCAAATGGAGCTTTTGAACTTATAAATGAATTAGCAGGTGTTATGAGGTGTATGCCTATATGGTCTGCTGGTAGTATTCAACTTGCTCAAGATAGTCCGAAAAATGCTAGTTATTTATTTACACTAGCCAATGTTACTGAAGAAGGATTTAGTTATCAGGGCAGTAGTTTAAAAACAAGACATACAGTTATATCTGTTGGGTTTTTTAATATGAGAAGTAGAGAAATAGATTTTGAAGAGGTTAGAGATGATGACGCTGTAAATAAGTTTGGAATTATAACAAAACAAATAAAAGCATTTGGATGTACTTCTAGAAAACAAGCTAGACGAATGGGGAGAGCAGTTCTCTTTGCAGAACAACATGAATCAGAAGTTGTTACTTTTTCTACTTCTATAGATTCTGGAGTAGTTGTCAGACCAGGTGCAGTTATTGATATTGCTGATCCTGTACGGTCTGGAGTAAGAGTAGGTGGTCGAATTAAATCAGCTACTAGCAATACGATTATTGTAGATAATACAAGCGAGACAAATTTAGAACTAGATAACAACCCTCAGTTAAGTGTAATATTGCCTAATGGAACGGTTGAACAACATGAAGTTGCGGATATTTCTGGTAGTACAATTTTAATTAACGGTGTTTTTAGTACCATACCCAATTCCAATAGTGTTTGGATAATTGAGTATGACAATACTTTAGCTCAAAAGTTTAGAGTAATTACAGTTGAAGAAAACGATGGAGCTAGTTTTACAATTACAGCTTTGTCTTATGTACCCGATAAATATAATTTTATTGACAAGGCAGAAGAAATAGAAGAAAGAGACATTTCGATTTTAAATGACCCTGTAGATCCTCCTACTGCTTTAGTAGCTGAAGAAAAAATAGTTGCAATAAATAATAATGCAGTATCAAAGTTAATTATTAGTTGGCAACCTGTAGCTGGTGTTACTCAATATCAAGTTAACTATAGATTTAATAATGGTAACTTTGTTTCAACTACAGTTTCCGCACCTGATTTTGAGATATTTAACACTGATATTGGTACATACGAAATTCAAGTATTTAGCTATAACTCTGCATTACAGCTAAGTCCGACTTCTTCTGATTTACTTTTTAACGCTGAAGGAAAAACTGCTAGACCAGAAAATGTTACTGGCTTAACTATAGAACCTTTTTCAGAAAAACTTATAAGGCTTAGATGGAACGTGGCTCAAGATATAGATGTTACTCATGGTGGTTTTGTTTATGTAAGACATTCGACACTAACAGATGGAACAGGAACTTTTGCCAATGCAGTTGATCTTGTAGATGCTTTACCTGGAAACTCAACACAAGCTGTAGTTCCATTTTTAGAAGGAGAATATATTTTAAAATTCCAAGATGATGGAGGAAGATTTAGTAGAGGTGAAACAAGTATAGTTATTGATCTTCCTGATAACACATCTCAACTTACAGCAATGACTAGAAGGGAAGATTTGTTAGCCCAAAAGTTCTGCTCACTTAATAATAGCGGTAGTTGTACATCAGTAAAAACTAATGTAAATTTCGATGCTCCTAGCAACTCTCTAATGTTGACGAATCCAGCAAGGCTTACTGGAACATATGTGCAGTCAAATGGATCTGATAATTCAGTTGCAGGTACAGTTGTTACTTGTGCAGTTAATACTCACGGATTATCTGTAGGACAGGTAATTCAAGTAGATTATTTATCAGGAGATTCAGTAGATGGAGAGTTTGCTGTTGTATCTGTGGTGGATGCAAATAATTTTACAATTACAGCTAGTGATACCTTAGTTACTTCTGGAGATGTTGTAGTCAAAAGAAATATGAAAGGTTCTTATGAGTTTGCGGAGACATTGGATTTAGGTGCAGTATTTAGTTTAGATTTAAAACGTCATTTTCTTACAGAAGGATTTTATATTGGTACTTTATTTGATGACAGAACAGCTTTAATTGACACTTGGGAAGATTTTGATGGATCAGAAGCTACTGGTGTAAATTCAAAGATACTTGTTGCAGTATCTCAAGATATGAGTTCTTATACAGCTTTTAATGAGTTTGCTAACGGAACATTTAAGGGTAGAGGTTTTAAATTTAAAGCAGAATTAGAAACTAACGATCCAGCACAAAATATAAAAATTTCACAACTTGGTTTCAGTGCATCATTGTTAAGACGAACTGAACAAAGCAATGTATTAACAGCTAACGGATCTACAAATGTATCTTTCACTAATACATTCTTTACAGGAGCTACTGGACTTGATGCTGCTCCAAACAGTAATCCTCCATCCATCGGTATTACTGCTCTTAATTTAAATGCTGGAGAATTTTTCCAAGTATCTAGTATAGATGGTGCAGGTTTTACTATTGTGTTTAAAGATAGTGGAGGTAGTGCTATCAATGGCAAAGAATTTACGTTCCAAGCTGTCGGATTTGGCAAAGGATAGTACAATGGGAACAAACATTTCTTGTTAGATGACTAGAGTTAATACCACAGGAAAAGAGAACGGTAATAATTTCTTCCCAGATAACGGTACTGGTGCGGAAGTTCGCACTGCGATGAAAGATATATTTCAAGCATTAAGAACAATAAACTCTGAAACAGGTGATCCAAGTGGTGTAGCAAATGTAGCTCAATATCAACCTCATATCAATACAACTACTAATGAACTAAAGATATGTACTGCGGTTAGTTCTGGAACAGGGTCATTTACAACTATTGGTAATATTACGCTAGATAATTTAGGTCTTGCAAGTTTAGCGGATGGAGCAACCTTTACAGGAGAGGTTGTTCACAACTATACGACTGCACTAAAACTTCCTGTTGGTACGACAGCCCAAAGACCAGGTAGTCCGCAAGCTGGTCAAATAAGATTTAACTCAACAACTACTGAAGCTGAGATATTTAATGGTACTATTTTTACAGCCGTTGCTGGTGGTGCAGGAGCAACAGGTGGTGGTAACGATCAGTGGGTATTTGAAAACGATCAAAATGTTACTCAAAACTATGAAATCACTACTAATAAACACGCACACTCAGTTTCACCAACAATTAATTCTGGTGTTACTATAACCGTGCCAAGCGGTTCAATCCTTGTTATCTTGTAGTTATGGCATTAACATTTAACGGAACAACTGGTATTTCTGGAGTTGATGGGTCAGCGTCAGCACCAGTTTTTACAGGAACAGACAGCAACACAGGAATTTCATTTGGAACAGACATTGTAAATATAAATACGGGAGGTTCTACTAGATACCAAATTGACAGTTCTGGAGATATTCAATGTGGCAGTGCAAACCCTGTGTTTACTGGTTCAACATTATCTTCATTAAAGATAGCTGCTCCAAATGGAACAAGTAGATATTTTTTCGGGGAAATAGCCGATAATGCTTCTGCACAGTTATCTATATATGACAATACGGGTAGTCAAAAGATAAGACTTGCCGCTGCGGGCGGTAATACGTTTTTTAATAATGATGGACAAGTGCTCGTCGGTAAGACAGAATCCGACCATCAAGTCGTAGGAATAAGAATGAGTAATGATGGTTTTATGGCTATATCGAAAGATAATGATGCTTTTGAAATTAGAACTGGATTTTCTACTACTACTGCAAAAGGTTCAATTTTATTTAAAAGAAGCGGAAACTCTCTTGTTGGATCTGTAACTACAACAACCAGTGGCACAAATTTCAATACTACCTCTGATTATCGTTTAAAAGAAAATGTTATCGCATTATCTAATGCAATAACTAGATTAAAAACTATGAAGCCATATAGATTTAATTTTAAAACTGACCCAACCACAACTGTTGATGGATTTTATGCACATGAGATGGCTACTATTGTTCCTGAGTCTGTATATGGAGAAAAAGATGCTGTTGATAGTGATAATGCTATAGTTCCTCAAAGTTTAGATTATAGTAAATTAGTTCCTTTACTTACTGGTGCATTACAGGAAGCGGTAGGTAAAATAGAAACATTAGAAACCAAAGTTGCTGCATTGGAGGCTGCATGAGTTCAATAAAACTAAAACATAGTGGTGGTAACGGTGTTTCAATATCTGCACCAGATACAAACCCCACAGCAGATAGGACTGTAAAACTGCCAAGCACAGACGTAGACGGAGTTATTACAACTAAAGATTCTAATGATAGTTTACAAGCAGTTAAAGGCATAAATGGAGCACAGCTAAGCCATAGAAATTTACTCATAAATGGAGGATTAGAATTATGGCAAAGGGGAACGTCAACTACAACCGATGGGGTCTACCAGGCTGACAGATTTTGGGCTGCTGGTTCTGGTCTGACTTATGCAAGAAGCACTGACGCTCCAGATGGCTTTTTATATTCCGCAAAATTAACACATGGTGGAAGTGCTTTATCTATTGGACAACCTGTAGAACTTCTAGGAACTGGACACGAAGGTGCATTTCAAGCTGGAAAAAAATGTACTTTGAGTTTTTATGCCAAAGTCGATTCTGGAACTGAAGCAGCAACCTGTGTTATTAACTTTAGAGATTCAAAATTTAGCAGTACAAATTCGGTTGCGTTTACTGCGGTAGGAGGTACTTCGGTTACATTTACGACCAGTTGGCAACGATTTAGTAAGACTTTTACAATTCCAACAATAGGTGCAACAAATGTAATGGTAGCAATGGAGGTAGCTAATATTGGTAAAACAGCTTATCTTACTGGTTTTCAACTTGAGATAGGGGATGTTGCAACTGATTTTGAATATAGACTAAGGACTGAGAATCTTGCTCTTTGTGAACGATATTGTTCAATATGCGGAGGTAATTTTTATGGAGTAACAGAAGGCAATTCCGCTTTTCGTATGCAAGTCGCATTTCGTGTAATTATGAGAACAGCACCTTCGATTAGCGTTAGATCAGGAGGTCAAGTAAGATTAAGGTATCGAGGTGCAGATGTAACTGTGAATAGTCCTACTATTTCCAACCTAACTTCAAAAAGTAAAAGTATATGGTTCGGTGTAGGCACATCTGGCAGAGTAGATGGTTCACCGATCTATGGTAGATCGCAAGGCGGTTCTAACGGTGAATTTATTTTAGCTGATGCGGAGATGTAACTATGGCTTATCCAACTTATAACTACACTTATAAAAAGACAGAGGAAGATGAAACTATTCTTAGAAAAGAGGATAATGTCTTTATTCCTGTTGAACCAGAGAATTTTGATTATCAAGTATATCTTGAATGGGCTAAAACTAATACAATCGAGGAGGCCAGCTAATGTCTGAAATAAAAGTCAACAGCATCAAAGGTGTAGGAGCTAGTACTGCTGCGATCACAATAAACAATACCGATGGATCGTGTACTGCAAACATTACTAATAGATCAAATAGAAATTTAATTAATAATGGGGCATTTAACGTAGCTCAATATAGTCCTACTGGAGCAGCAGTAAGTGAAAGTGGTTTTAAAACTGTTGATAGATTTAAATGTCAAACAAGTGGATTAGACGAAAATATTACACAAGAACAAGGTGCTATAGGAGCAGCAGCAGGAACTCCTTATAATTTAGGTTTTAGAAGAAGCTATAAAATAACTAATGGAAACCAAACGAGTGGTGCTGGTGCAGGGGATTTAGTAAAAATTCAAACGACTATTGAAGCACAAAATGTAGCACAAAGTGGTTGGAATTATACGTCACCTTCTAGTTATATAACTCTGCAATTTTGGTGTAAATCAAGTGTTTCACAAAATTTCTATTTTAATTTGGTTTCTAGAGATGGAACAATGCAAAATTATGTGATGGAAACAGGTGTTTTAGTTGCTGATACTTGGACAAAAATAATAAAAACAATTCCTGGAAACGCTAATTTAACTTTTGAAAACAATGCGGATGAAGGTTTAAGGTTAGAGCTTAATTTATTTAGAGGAACAGATACAACTGGAACGAGACCTTTAAATGAGTGGGCACAATTAACTGAAGCAACTCGTATGCCTGACTTTACGACAACATGGCTTACAACTAATAATGCTACTTTTTCTCTTACAGGAGTACAACTTGAAGTAGGTGATGTAGCGACAGATTTCGAGTTTAAATCATTTGCTGAAGATCTTAGAGAGTGTCAAAGATATTGCTACACTTACAGAGTTACTACAAATAACTTCATAGGAAATACGTCTTGTTTTTGCAATAGTACGTCTAATGTTAAAGGAGCTTTCTATTTTCCTGAGACAATGAGGACATATCCTACCTATATATCTGAAAGTTTTAACGCTAGATTTAGAGCAGGAAACTCATCAAGCAACTTTAATATGAATAGTCTTACGCATGAAATGGGTGACGATCTTACTAGCTTCCCAAGACATTGGGGATTTAATGTTGTCACTTCAAGTGTTACAGGTGGACAGGCTGGACTATTGCAAGGTCAAGCTGCTGGTCTAATTCAATTTCGAGCGGAGTATTAATTATGGCAACACGTTACAAAAAATATGCTGACGATCCAGAAACAGGACCTCTTCAGTGTATTCAAAAAATAGAGGACAATGGATTGGTTTCTTGTATACCGTTTGCTCCTTTAAACACAGATTACAAAGAATACTTAGAATGGGTTGCAGAAGGTAATACAGCAGAAGAGGCAGGTTGATGGCAATAATAGCTGGCGAATATAACTTTACTGTTCAAAGAAGAGCAGACCATGATGAAAATATTACTCTTACAGATGGAAATGACAATCCAGTAAATCTCACTGGTTATAGTATTGCAAGCCAAGTATGGGATGAGTCACGCTCCACTAAATATGCTGATTTTGCAGTATCTATACCAACTCCAACTAACGGAACATTTGTTTTGACTCTTACTAGGGCACAGACAGAAACTTTTACACCAAATATCTTAAATTATGACGTAAAGATACAGAATCCAGCAGGTAAGCAAGAATATTATGTAGAAGGTACAATATTTGTAAGCCAAGGCTATACCACAATGTAATGAGTAACATTAACATTAGTCAAACCAAAAACAAAGTTACAGTTAACGGTGAAACCCGTGTTGTAACTGTAAAAACCGCAGGTCCACAAGGTCCACAAGGAGAAGGATTTGACATTACGTTAAATCATGCTGGTAAAGTCAACAATTCGATTATGTACTATCAGCAAAGTTCTGATACACTTAGACTAGATGCTACACGCACTGTCGAAAACCTGGTCGATGGTGGAAACTTTTGAGCTAACAAACTATGGCTAACACAATTAGAATCAAACGATCTACTGGATCAGGAGCACCAGCTAGTTTAGAAAATGCTGAATTAGCTTTTGCTGAAGGCAGTAAGAAACTCTTTATCGGTATTGGAACGGGTGGAGCAGGAGGATCTGCTACAAGTATTGAGGCTATAGGTGGCTCTGGTAGTTTTGTTGATTTAACTACAAGCAGAACACAGAACACGTTTCTTGCCGCACCAAACGGAAGTAATGGGGCTGCAACATTCCGTTCAATGGTAGCCGCAGACGTACCTTCGCTTCAGCATACGAAAATCAGTGACTTCGATAGTGGTGTTAGAGCAAATAGATTAGATCAGATGGCTGCTCCTACTGGTAGCGTATCTGCAAACAGCCAAAAAATAACAAACTTAGCCGATCCAACAGGTGATAATGACGCTGCAAATAAAGGTTATGTAGATGGAGTTGCACAGGGATTAGACGTAAAAGACAGTGTGGTAGCTGCTACAACTGCAAATATAACTTTATCTGGAACACAAACTATTGATGGTGTTTCTGTAACTGCAAATGACAGAGTACTTGTTAAAAATCAAAGTACTGGTTCGCAGAACGGATTGTATAAATGTGCGGCTGGTTCATGGTCAAGAACAGATGACCTAGCTGCTGGTGCGGATGCTGCTGGTATGTTTACCTTTGTTGAACAGGGAACAGCTAATGGTGACAAGGGTTTTGTTTGTACAACTAATAAAGGAAGTGCAAGTGTAGGATCTGACTCACTAGCTTTTTCACAATTCAGTTCAAGCGGAGAAGTAACTGCTGGAAATGGACTTGATAAGTCAGGCACAGAATTATCTCTTGACCTCAAATCAAATGGTGGCCTTGTTATTGAATCCACTGAATTAGCTCTTAAGTTAGATGCTAGTTCTATCACAGGAACTTTAGCCATATCAGACGGGGGTACAGGATCAACTTCAGCCTCAGGTGCGAGGTCTGCATTAGGTCTAGCGATTGGCTCAAATGTACAGGCTTATGATGCTGGATTAGCTGCTATAGCTGGTCTTGCTACAACAGATGGTGGAATTATTGTTGGTAATGGTTCAACCTTTGTTCTTGAATCTGGAGCTACAGCAAGATCAAGTCTTGGCTTAACAATCGGAACTAATGTTCAAGCTTATGACGCTGACCTAGATAACCTCTCTGGTTGCCAATCTGGTGCTTCTTCTGCGTTAGCTGCACTAACACAAGCTGAAGTGCAAATTTTAGATGGAGCGACAGTTACAACTGCTGAACTAAATAAATTAGATGGAGTTACAGCTACAACTGCTGAATTGAATTTTGTAGATGGAGTTAGTTCAAATATTCAGACACAGTTAGATGCTAAACAAGCCTCAAATGCAAAATTAACTGAGCTTGCAACTATGGTTCAAGCTACTGCTAATTCACTTGCAGACCTAACTTCAGCAGAAGTTCAGATATTAGATGGAGCTACAGTAAGCACAGCAGAATTAAACAAACTTGATGGTGTAACTGCAACAACAACTGAGCTAAATTATATAGACGGAGTAACTTCTGCAATACAGACTCAATTAAATGCGAAACAGGCTTCAGATGCACAGCTAACAGAATTAGCAACTATGGCATCTGGAACGGCCTCCGCACTTGCTGATTTAACAGGAACAGAGGTTGCGATCCTTGATGGTGCTACTGTTACAACAACAGAATTGAATATTATAGATGGTGGAACATCTGCAACATCAACAACTTTAGCTGCTGCTGATCGTATGGTTATGAATGACGCTGGAACGATGAAACAGGTTGCACTGTCTGACCTGGTAACATTTCTCGAAGATGAATCTACTTCTGGTTTTGATATAGATGGTGGGTCATACTCTTAATAATAATTCTTAGGAGGTATGGCTTATGGCAAACACAATAAAATTAAAAAGAGGAAGCGGTAGTGATCCACAAGCTAGTGATTTAGCTGTAGGAGAAGTTGCGGTAAGAACAGATGAAGGTAAATTATTTACAAAGAAAGATGATGGATCTGTAGCTGAAATATCAGGTGGTGGGTCTGGCACAACAATAAATAATAATGCAGATAATAGAGTAATAACTGGATCGGGAACTGCAAATACTTTAAATGGAGAATCAACATTTACTTATGATGGAGCAGGTGTTTTAACTCTTCTATCAACTGATACAGGTAGTTCAGCTTTACCAATAATTGAACTTTATAGAAATAGTGCATCACCAGCAGACGCAGATTACTTAGGTCAGCTTAAATTTACTGGCGAAAGTGATGACGGCAGCAAAGAAGTATATGCAAAGATGACAGCAAAAATTGATGATGCAAGTTCTACTACAGAAGATGGTTTATTTGAATTTGCATTAAGAAAAGCTGGTTCTAATAATATTTGTGGAAGATTTACAAGCACAGCTTTAAAACTAATAAACGGAACAGGACTTGAGGTAGCTGCTAATGCAGATGTTGGAGGAAACTTAAGTGTAGTTGGAACTATTGCAAGTGAACTTGGGATTTCTGATTTAACATCTGTAACTGCACCAAAAATTTTAGGAAGTAACGGAATTTTGGAAATGAAAGCAACGATAAGTTCAAATCATACATTAACTTCTGGATATAATGCAGTTTCAGTAGACCCATCAATAGCAAATGGTATAACTGTTACAGTGCCATCTGGTGCAGTTTGGTCTATAGTTTAAGTAAAACTATGCAAGACATTACAGAAAAACAAATTGCTGAGTGGAAAGAAGAACTTGTTAGGCAAGTTCAGACAAGAGATGCTGCACAAAAAGAATTAGATGCAGCGAATATAAATATCAACGCTTTACAGGGTGGCGTTCAGTTTGGGGAGTTACTGTTGAAAAAGAACGAGTCATCAAGCCAGCAATCAGGTACAGTGGACTTAAACCAACAATCAAGAAAAGCACCATCAAAGAAATAGGTGCTAACGCTCTTGTAAATGCTTCTTTAATCATGTTTCAAAAAATTGCTAACGTATTGAGTATCATCTCATTCGTAATGGTAGCCTCCATGACTGCCACAGGAGTAATAGGTTACAAGTATGTAACTTCAGAACAGTTCAAATCAAGAGTAATGAATGAAATTCTTGGTAATGTACAAGGTATGATGCCTAAATTATTAGATCAGGGCTTACCCAAAATGACAGGTCCATCTATGCCTATAATCAAATGAAATGTTATTGGTGTGATACAGAACTAATCATAGGTGGAGACATTGATATTGAAGAGGACATGAGTGGTTATCCCGAGTTTTCTGTAATGACTAACTTGTCCTGTCCTAAATGCTTTTCAATAGTAGAAGTATTGAAGAAAAGAGATGCCTTCGATTGATATACCTGATATAAATATTCCTGAGATATACATTCCAAATGTACCAGAACCATTTAAACCTTATTATTTAACTATTACAAAACCACCAGATATTGATGCACCTGGTTGTACATATCAACATCGTGATATAAAAAATACTGGTAATCGTAATTTATTGTTGGAAGATCCAAATGGTGTTTTTACAACGTGCGATTTTCCGTTTCCTAGCTTTGTACCTCTTGACTATACACCTGAGAATCTCGTCATTACAGAAGAACCGCTTATCAATAATGAACCACCGCCCTTACCAGAAACAGAGCAGCCAAAAATTCCACCACCACCTGACCCTCCCCCACCAGATTTTCCTCCCTGCCCTGGCAAGAATGACCAGAGAGTAGGGGATTTTCGTAACGATAAAAAGTTAGAACGTGTCATCGGGCATGAAAGAAGTCAAGATGGAAGTGAGTGCATAACTCTTTATGAAGCGGTTGAGTGGAAAGATCAATACATTCCGTCTGCTCCACAGTTTGTTGGGGTTTTTAGCCTTGCTTTGGTTGGGGCGAGTGCTCCCGCTATTTTGGGGCTTGTACGGCCATTAGTTAAGCAAGCCGTTTCTAAGTTGACTAAAAAGAAAAAGTAACATTGTTACGGTTCGAGAACATATACAAAGTGATGACAGTTTAATGATAAACTATAAAGGCAATAACATTTACGGAGTTTTATGAAACTTTCCATGCAAAACAAAACAAGTCATCATCTTGAAGATAATGATGATTTTTACTTTGACAACGATATTTTGAACGATAAAGTTCATTTATTTTTTAAATCAAACCGAAATAGCGTTGATGAATTTACAATAAGAGGTCATCAATTCTTAAATTGTTTTGAGCTTTCTATCAATACTTTAGGTGTTGAGCATGACATGATGCTGAAAAAACTTGCCAATATTATTTTTGCAAGAATTAAGCAAAATGAAAAAGATTATGAGATGATTCGTGACTACGAAGATTCACAAAAAAAGCCAAAGATGGCAACCCCAGAGCAAAACGCTGAATTTAACAGACAGCTTAAAGATGCAATCCTTAGTCATGGTAACGAAGAAGCATGACCAATCAAGTTACAGATGCCCTCTCAACAGTATATGAGGGCTTAGAATATTCTCTTGAATTTATTACACCAGAGAAAGCACAGTTTTATTTAACAAAAAACTTTGAAAATAACCGCAAGATTAGTACAAATAATCTTGAAGAGTTAAAAAGAGAGATGAGAAATAGTCGTTTTATCTTGTCTGATTCTGCCATTTGTTTTGATACAGATGGCACTCTGGTCAATGGTCAGCATAGATTAATGGCTGTTGTACAAACAGGAATGACTCAACCATTTCTTGTTGTTAAAAATATGCCTAGCAAGTCTAAACAAATAATGGATGTTGGTAAGTCTAGGTGTATGTCTGATCGTATTACTGTTAGTGGTGTCAGAATTAGCAGAAGAGATTGTGCAACCATAAGACACGCTATGGCTGCTATAAATAGCACAACTGGTACTGAACAATACTCTAGACCATGCCATGATGCCATAGTTGCAGAAACTTATTTAAAACATAATCAGTTTCTTTATCTTATGGGTAAGGTCTGTCCTACTAACACAACCAGAGTTAGATCATTTTTTCTTGGAGCAGCATTAAAAATCTATGCTGAAATGACCTATAACAGCCAACATTCAAGACATAAAAAATATAACCATACAATGAATCCTAAAGAAAGGGCATTGCATTGGTTGAATATTGTCACTACAGGTATGGCAAGTCCTATTGATGGTATTGATAGAGATATTAAGCCATACGATAGAGCAGCACAGATTATTTTTACTAAGTCTTGTGATAGTAGTCTTAAAAGATCATTTTGGAATAGTGCTGAAGCTTTTGCTCTTACTGTTAGAGCAGCCCATAACTTTATGATTGGTCTTGATACTCAGTATCTTAAAGTTCCTAAAGATGATCCTTTCAGAGATTTCATTGAGTTGCCATCAACCAATAAAATAATGACTATGACATCAAATTGATACTACAATGTTCTTAACTACTTTCAAACGATGAATGAAAATCTATCACGATTAACAGTTCAGATAACAAAACATCAGCATAAATTGTTGAAATATCATGCTGGTCCAGGTACTTCTATCTCTTCTCTTGTAAGACAAGCACTTTCCAGTTATTTTGCTGACGCTGAAGAGGCTCTCAGAGAGAAATACTTTGAAGCAGCAGAGTATGAACAGTATGAAAAATACATGGCTGCACAAAAAGCAGCAGGTATTGAAGAAGAAACAGTAGTGGCTGATGCAAGTTCTATTTTTTGAATTACTGCTATACTAAATATGATTCATCCAAGAATCCCATTGCACACGGAAATAGGTAAGATGTTTGGAAAGGTCTTACCTATTTTTTTTGTTTTATTGTAAAATAATAATCCGTAGATAAGTTTAAAACCCGTGGCTTGTCTACTCTAATTTGTGATTATGTGGGATAACTTGATTGGGGGGTATATCTACAATAATATTTTGACAAGTAACCGCTTCTGGTGTTCCAGGTTTATATGTAGCTCCCAACTTTGCCTGTTTTGCACACATTTCTAGACGATACAAACTGATCTCCATTTTGGTTTTTTTAATTAGTAGTCTTTGAGCTTCAATATTTACTGCTGTAGCTTCATGGCAAAGGGCTGGAGACTTACCTAACGGGATATTAAACTGAGCAGATATTCCATAATTTAAATTAAAATTATCTTTTTCAAATCTAGGTATTTCAGAATAATATTTAATCTCTCCAGTATCCTCATCATAGATCGGTGTTCTGGTTATAGTTTCTCTAGGTAATGCAAAAGACCAACTATCTGTTAAATAAGGTGTAATTGTAAGACTAGGCGAAGCACAGACTATGCCTTGGCTCATTCTGTAAGATGGCATAGCTGATGGAGTTATCATCGTTGCATTATTATTTACAACACCTTGAGCATTTGAAGAAGGAGAAGCTACTGTTGTATTAGCCAAAACCCTTGCAGGGCAAAGAATTAGAGCTATTGTCCAAAGGTAGTTGTAGTTTCTGTAGTTGTGCTTGTATTTATTTGACGAGTTATGGTTGTGACTGTGTCTAATCCTGGAGTGATTAGTGTTTCTTGTAGAGAGAAGGCTGCTCCATCGTTTGTAATTGACCAACGAGGGATAGCTTCTAAATTTGGTGAAGTCCAATGAAAGTTTACTCCCCCAACCGTTTGTTCATTCGTAGTCGTAGGAGTAGGGTTGATATATCCCGTTTCAGATTCGATATTATGTCCTGATGCTGAGTATGAGTATCCTGTGCGGTATTGGTGGCTGGTAATAACTTCATTTACTACTTGTTCTGATGTGCTATTTGTTTGAGAACTGCCTGTACGAAACTGTGGAACTACAGGAACAGCAAGTGTTCTTATAGGTAATGCTAATAAAACCAGCAGCCAAAGTCTAGTCAATCGTAATAGTAACTTTAGTAGATCCTATGCAGCTTGTACCTGATCCACCAGCAGTACAAGTATGAACTCCAGAACTTAATGAAGTAAGAGCAAGGTTTCCTGCTGTACCACCCGAAGCCACAGTTGTTGTTCCACCAAGTACAGGTAATGCTGCAATTCCACTAGAAGGAGTTACCGCAGAAGGAGTAGCATCGCCCATAGTTACCGATTCTGTCTTTGAGAACGCTGAACCGCTAGTAGTTACTGTAGTATCGGTTTGAATCATAGCTGGTACACCATTACTTAAAGAGCCAACATTGATCCCACCAATTTTTCCTGATGTTGTTGTATCTCCTACAGTTACAGATGGGGTGATATTATTTCCGCTTAATGAATATGTCGTACCAACTTTTTGAGTAGTAACGAAGGGCATATCTACAGTAATTTGTGCAGAGGTAACAAACTCCTGTTTTATATCAGCAAATGCAGCAGATGGTAAGAATAGAAGTAAAGCAAACAGTTTTTTCATTTGATTCCCACTTTGTTTTTACTATTATCTATTATTTTAGGTGGATTTCCGTTACCTGTGCCACTTTTCTTGTTACCGACTGAGATCCCGTATGAACCGAGTACCCCCGAAACCAGGCCAGCAGTGAAGGCTCCATCTATCCGTACCTTACCCATATATCCAAGAGTCATCATTGATAAACTCCAAGTCAAAATTAGGAATCTGATAGCGTGACCAAAGAGTTCACCCCATTCGATGCCTTCCTTTTCTTCTTTCTCTTCAGCCATAAAAGTAAAGATTCTTGTCTAATACTAGCAAAGTAGCTATGTTTGGAAAGTAACACATATTTATTTCATGTATAAGATCTTAAAACCAATCTTACTCACTTTCTTAACTACAACTGCTGTTAAAAGATTGATAGTAGATTTATTAAAAACAATAGCTAAACAAACTACAAATACGTTAGATGATAGAGCAGTTGAACTTTTAGAAAAACAACTTTTTCCAATGAAATGAAAATTACTAAATTTCTCAACATTGACATAGAACCAGCACCTTTAGAAATGAAGTTAGATGTTGAAATGCGTTGTAGAGAAATAATGGCAAGTAATGAAATAAATGATATTAAAAAATATTGTACACATCTTGTTAGACATAAATTAGAACAAGATGTATTTTTAGCTTCTATGTTAAATAGATTAATTGAACTTGAAGCTGCTGCTGTGGTAAAAGAAGTTAGAAAGCAAAAGAAAACTAATCCTATTAAGAAGTTTTTTCATATTCCTTAATTTCTTCATCTGTAAAATCTCTAATTAATAATTTATCTATTTTATCTATTTCATAATTATATTTAAGGATTGCAGTCCTAATATGTTCTGCAACCCAACGACCCTCTTCATAAACAACTTGTGCCTTGCCATTTTCTTTTATAAATACATAATGATCCATACCTTTCATTTGTATATCTATAAAATTTCTTTCAAGATTTCTACGTCTTATATCCTTAAGTTTGCGTAGTTTTAAAATAGAGGGATTTGGACTTTTACTCATTTTTGATAATTAGAAGGAGGTGGTGTAAGCCAGTAGCGTACACCATTTATTATTTTAAAATGAATATTAAGGTTAGGATCTTTAACCAAATATTCATCTTTACTTTTAGAAAGGTAATTCTTCATTTACCTCTCGTTCAAGCTTTTGTGGATTAATGTTGCCAAAGACTCCGTACTGCCCATCCATCGCCTTAGAGTAGATTTGTACACATTGAGTTTTAATTTTCTCTTTTTTGTTGAAGTCATATACTTCACCCTCCTTTGCTTTTTGATCTACTAGGTTTTGTAAATGATCTATGAAATGTGTAACAGAGTCAACTGGAATTGTTAAACTCAAGACCTGTTGGCCTTCGTTAAAACGATCATCACCTATAGACCATTTGATAGGTAATGGTAGTGCTGGATTAAAGTCAGCCATAATTAAAAAAATCTTTTAGTAAATTGTTTAAAAATTGATTTGTAGAGAGATTGTTCGACTTACAATATTCTCTAAGTAAAGAAGCAAGATCATCATTTGTACGCACCCCAAATACGTTTCTGTTCCAATCTTTCTTGCGTTCTGTTCGTCTTTGTTCAAGTTGTTTCATAACTTGTTGACCTGAGAACTCTGCTTCTTCTGATGTCATTTGTTGTCATCTATCTTTGATATAGCATGACTTAGAAACTCACCATGTCTAGCTTCTGTAATGAATCCTGTAACTCTGGGAACTTTAAACTCCTTGATGAAAGAGGCAGCAATTTCTTTTGCCTTATCAGGATTTGATTCATTTAACTTTTTAAGTTCAACTTGGATTAAATTTCTAGCTTCAGTTGTGATTGGGGGATTCTTGATAGCTTGTTCTGATACAGGCTCAAGTTTTTGATTAGCTTTAGTAGGTGTTCTACCAGTACCAGGTTCTTTAGGAGGTGCTTGATTTAATGACATAGCATCATCATCTTCTTCAGAACCTATACCATAGGCAGCACCAAGAGCATATCTTCTGGTATATGTAATTGAGATACCAAGATCGTGCATAACATTAAAACCTTTAAGTTCTTTTAAAGGTAATTTACTTTCAAGTTTTTCATCCTTGAAATATAAAGTAGTTGTAAGAACTGTAAGAACCTGATCTGTACCTAAAGGTATATAGTCAAAGGTTTGAGTATGAGAGATACCTAATTCGGCTGCTGGTTGAATTGCTTTAACAACATCTACAAGAGTCGAATACTTCCGTTCAGTAGTTACATACTGATTGGTTTTTTTATCTTTTCTAGTTTCTCTTGCTATACCTGTTTTATCAGCAGATTTAACTTTTGATTGAAAGATAGCAAGAGCTTCAGAAAGAGTCTGCGGTTTTGGCAGTGGTTTTTCTTTTGTGGTCATTAGTAAAAATAGTTTACTGTTCTAATATATTACACATATATATTGTTTACGACAAGGCTGCCTGTAATAATGTGTTGAATTGTTCTGGTGTTAACACAACTCTCCACTCCCCTCCTCTAAATCTAACCATGCTTGCAACAAAGTCTACACCTGCATTTTTTCTTTGCGTTTCTACTTCTCTAGGTTTAACAAGACAGGCTCTATTTTTATCCTTGTAGTCGCACACCTGCACCACGCAGTTTGGTATGCCATATATATCTCCAACATCATCTGGTATTCCTGCTGCAAGATTTCTTTTACATTCAAATCCTGTTACCTTAGTCAACACTTCTGCTGCTTCTCTTTCTGCCTTATCTCCTTTTCTTTTATTTGGATTCATAAGTTTCTTATACCTGTCTGAAAACTTAATTGATAAGTTGGAGCAAATAATTCTTGTTGTGATTTATTAGTATTTAATCTATCTTTCACATAATCAAAATATTCTTTATTTATTTCAATACCAGTTGCATCTATATTTAAATCTTTACAGACATCAATAACTACTCCTGATCCCATAAATGGATCTATAACAGAATTAGGCTGAAACCACTCAATAAGATTTTTAATTAATTTATATGGTTTTGTCCATGCACCTAATTTACTGTTCATGTTTCTTGGGTATATCAATACACTATTTAATTGCTTTCTTTGCTTTGGCCTGTAAGTTCTCTGTCCTAACTTATCACTACCAATACAACCATTACCTTTTTTTACAGTCTTAGTATCCTGATATTCTCCAACACTTGCAGATTTTGGCTGACCATATATATAAATATAATCATGTGTAATTCTGGGAAGATCATTACTTACCCATCTACCATCAGCAAAATGCCATATCAATTCTGATCTGGGCTTACCCAATAAACTTTCTACCTGATGTCTGGATTTATGATTACAAAAAGCAATTATGTTTTTTGATAGTTTAAAATTTATTTTATTCCAATCCTGGAAAGGAGGATCAAGTAATGTCAGATCAAAGTTACCTAATGAATCAATAATGTCATAGCAATCATTATTGTAGATATTTATATTATTCATCCCTGTAAATCTGCAATACGTTTATCTAATTCCTGTATTCGTAAACAATATTGCTCATCAGTTATTTCATGTCTAAACCAGCTATCTCCAAGAGCAGCCACCTCATTATGAATTTTAGTAATTAAATACTTTTTTCTGCGATCAAGTTCTTTGTAAAAACATTTCATCTAAAAATACCCCATTTTTTTCTTACTTTAGATTTAAGTTGTTCTTTTTTCTGTCTTGTTACAGATAGAAAACAATCGTCAAGTTCATCAATTAAGCCATCAAATTCAGCAGCATTTGATATTGCTAGTGACCTTTGAAAGTTAACAATAGATGCTCTAATTAGTTTTAAGTCTCTGCCTGAGACATCAAGAATGTATCTCATAATTAAAAAATAGATAATTGTTCAACAGCAACAGGAAGTCTAGTCTCATCTCCCCATTGATCTGCCATAGCTGATGCAATGCCAGTAAAAAATTTACTTCTTTTCTTCTGGACAATAGCTCTATCAACTTTGCCATCTCCCATCCACCATGTTTTTTGTTTTTCTTTTAATGGAAGATTTTTTGTTTCTTCGTAAACATTGTTTGTAGCTTTAAGTAAAGGTAAATTTTTAAGCCATAAACAAGTCCTTTTATATTCCTTATGACCAAACTCATAAGGATGAATCATTTGATCTGCTTCTCTTATATATGATGAGATAACTGAGACAGGATTCTCAATACATATTCTTTCTATTGGAGCAGCCATTAGTGTTCTTACGAAAGAAAGTGCCTCTGTTCTTAGATGTAAAGGTTTCTTACCTTCAACAAACCAACGAGCAGATGTTGTCGCTAGATGAGTACAGGGAGGATGTGCAATCATCATTTGCCAACCTTTGTTGAGGTGTTTAAGAACATCACCTTTAATATGTTGTCCTTTCGATTCTGTATCTAGAATGTCGCAAGACCAAGCATCATGTCCTCTTGCTGCAAAAGCATCTCTAACAATGCCAGAATATTCACAGGCAATCAAAATTTTCACCCTTTTAACTCTTCCATAAGTTCAGCTATAGTTTCTGCGGTATAACCAAACTCATCTATAAGTTTTTTATATGAAAAATATTTAACCTTTCCATTTTTAGAGAACAGACCATTTACCAATTCACTTTCATAACTAGGTACAACCCATTTCGGTTTAATTTTTAACTTTTTACAAAAATAATCATCCTCTCTGGGAACAAAATATTCATAGATAGTATCAGACTCAGGATCATAAAAGATCTGACCTTTGTATGGATTTTTTGGAAAATCTGGCATTTAGAATAGCTCCTGTTTTGATTCAAACTTTTCCCATGCTTCTTGCCATGCAGCAAGACATCTTTCAGTAGGCTGCTCGTTATTTAAGATACACCTACCTTCATAAGCCCAAATGGTATTGCATACATCTGGGATTATTCCATAGTTTAGTTTCAACATTTCAATGTAACAACCTAGCTGTTTATCAGTTAAGTAAGGTTCTTTCCAGTATTGTTTTACAACAATATTTTCATCAGGATAAAAAAGATCTTCAATTTCAATCATTCCTTCTTTAAATCGTTTTCTAATGTCATATTTAGAATTACCTTTAGTCTTTAAATCAATCAATCTGATCTGTTTAGTCTTTGTATCATATCCAAGTAAATCAAGCTGACCTCCAACTGATTTATCTGGTATAGACATCATAAGTTCTACAGCCATTGGTTCAAAGTGTGTAAACAGTTCATGATTAAGTAATGGTTCAACCCATGCTTCGTAATCACCTGCATCAACATCTCCACTACCAAGCATTGTTTCCTGTAGACATTCATGCACCTTGACTCCTCTAGGCTCCCAGATATATCTGTAAGCTTCGATGTTTTCTTTAGCTTCTTCTGTTAGCTCGTTGCAAACTTCTGTTGTAGAAAAAGCAAGCCATCTTTGTAAAGTCTCATCAAAGTATTTATGAGTCTCCTGATCTCTGAAGATAGCTAGTGGTTTTAATAGTTCGATAGTTTTCATAATTGACCTTCCATAAGTTCTTTAGCGGTCTTACCCATTTCAGCCAATGTTGGTGGTAAATCATTATCGCTGGCCTTAAAATATCTAGGCTTAAATTCTGGTTCTTCTGGTTTGTAACTCTTCTTAAGTGGGTAGATGTCTTTCCAGCCACCTGTAATAGCTTTCTCAAGAGCTTCTTTTCTATCTTGTGATGGAAATGACCTAAGTGTTTTAATAATGCGGTCAAAAACTGTTCTAGAGCAAGTTCCCTTATTTTTATATCGGATAGTCCACCATTCAACTAAAAGATCGGTGTATTCTTTTAGATCGTCAGGCACAAATTGTGGAGCTAAAGATGGTGTATTAAAAAAATCATCAACCTTAATAGTTTTTCTTTTTGATTTAAGCTTCATTGCTTTCCTGATAAGATTTCTGACTACAGTAGATACTTTTTGTTCTTCATCTACTTGAGATTCAAGCCATTCAACGTGTTCTGGCTCTAAATACAAAGTGAGTTTCTGTTTTGGCATAAGTTTATGTCTTTGTATGTAAGTGTATAGATGATTATTTATCTTGTCAACAAAAAATTCTTTCTTTATTTATTAAATACATATATGTATATATATATTTATATATATATTTATAATAAATATATTTATATATTATATATTCTTTTTCTTTTGGTTCTTTTCTTTTTCTTAAAATCGCCATTCATGATAGAAAAAAGCCATTCAAGGATCAAAAAAAGCCATTCAAGGATAATGTGATATTATGTTGATATATAAATGCCATTCATTATGAGCCAGAACTTGCAAAGAATCAGCGTTAGTGTTGATAAAAATGAGTATGAAAATTTAAAAAAATTAGTCAGACCTGGTATTTCTATAGGATTTTTAATAAGAGAATCAATACATCAATTTTTAGAAAAAAATAAAAAAAATTAATTAAAATAACCTATAAATATTTCAGCATCATCATTAGGATTTACTGGTATTCTTTTATCGTCAGCTATACGACCTAAAATTTTCCATAGCTCATTTATATCTTCATCTTTTAAATATTTTGATGAAACTATTATTGGTTTTTTATTCATAATTTTCCTCCTCATAAGGAAAGTCTTTATCTTCTATTTCTTCACATGAACAACAAATATCTCCTTCATCAGATCGTAAAATACAATCACAACTAGAACAATAATCATGTTCATTTTCTGGAAATAACCAGTTAATTTCAGCTTCTTCTCTTTGACTATCAAGTGCAGCCTGGTGCTTGTGCATAAATGAATCACTCATTTTTTAATCTCCATAATTTCATCAATGTCATCATGTTTGGTTATATATGAAATAGTTTTACCTTCTCCACTATTAAATAATTCCATAGCTTCATCTTCATTTATGGCCTGTAATTCTACAGTTTTATAAACAGTTCCGAACCATTTTATTTGATAAGTTTTAATCATTGAATCCATCATTCCTCCCAAATTGATTGGTCTAAAATAGTTTCATTATCATAATCTCCTTCTCCAACCTTATATTTATCAGGATTTTTTAAAACATAATCCCATGCAATTTCTTTTAAATTTTCTTCTTCCCAATAGGTTATATCAGCATCTTCATCTTCAAAATATTCTTCTTTACATATCTCTTCCCATATATCAGTCAAACATATTCGGAATTTTTGCTGATAATCTGTGACTGTTGTAAATTCAACCATTTTCTTTTTAGTCATCTTCATACTCCTCTACTTCACATACAACTTGGCTACCCATCTCACAACCCATATCATCTTCATCTATACAATCTCCGTATAGTGCTTTATCTCCAGCTTCATCTGCATTTTTAGCTTCAACTGTGTACCAAACTGAATGAATTTCAGACATAAGTACTCTAAATTTTTTAGTCATAATAAATTTTGTAATTTGAAAAGTACTGGACTTACATAACTAAGAATATGATCTAGCAACTAGAGGGTCTAATAGTTAATGCCAGTTAATTAATTAATGATTATCATGAGAATTTCTCATAGCTTTTTTAAATCTTTTTTTAATTTAGTTATTTTTGTTAAAACATTTACTTTTTCTTCTATAGTCAATCCTTTTAATTTTTTCATACATTCTTCTATTTCAGTTTCAACAGTCTCTTTATAAGATTGTATTTCTAAAGCCTTATGTATATCAGGTACAATCAATTCATTATAAATTCTGTTGTACCATCTATTAGCAGTTGATGTAGATATTTTAAAATGTGATTCAAAATACTTGATACAACTAGCTCTTGTTTGTTCTCTATCAAGATAATCTTGTGCTAAATCTTTAGCTTCATGCCTTGAATATTCCCATTTTTCTTTATCAAGCATTATTCTCCAAACAACATTGACAAATTGATACTGGTATTCTCATATAATGAACTACTACATTCATACCATCAAAAGTTTCTGTTTGACCATCAACTTTTTCTCCGAGTGCTATACTTTTTTGGCCGTATAAATCTCCCCTATTAATAAGAGATTTACATTCATAGCATTTTCTTTCTTTTCTAGTTTTTTTTAGCTTCATTTTTTTTCTCCATATGTTCTTTGTAAGATTTTTCAAGAATTGCATTTAATTCTTTTCCAGTAAGTACAACAAATCCATTTACTAAATCTTTATCAATAAATTTGTATTTTTTATTAGATTTTATATTCATAATTAACCTGTAAATCTATATATATTTCTAGCTATTACTGGATTTTCTTTTATTAATTCATTCTCTATAACACTTCTTTGATCTATATGAAAATACCAACTTCCAATAAACCAGGTTAATGCAGTTGTTAATTTATTTTGAATTTCTTTTGGATATTCATCAAAGTAAAAACTACAACTTGAAATTTTTACAAGATTCATCTGTTCTTCTTTAGTTAGAACATTTATTGCAGTTCTAACCATATTTTTAATAATGTCTTTTTCACTTGCATTAATAGAATGTTTAACACTTAATGTTGCGGTTTTTTGTATTGGACTAGGTAAATGATTTTCACTTTGTTCAAAAGAGAAAATAAATTCTGTAACTGTATTAAATTCAGTTTTTGAAATTGTGATATTTTTCATTTTTTAACCTCAGAATTTAAATAGTCTCTTAATTCTTTACCTTCTAATGGATTCCAATAGAGATTAAATTGCCATGCAGTGTAGCAAGGTAATTTTCTAATAGGAGATTCTTCATACCATTTTCCTTCTAATAATTTTGGTTTATATCCATATTCTTTTTCAAATTCATTCAAAAATAATGTTGCATCACAATCTTCCTCTAAAAAAATTTTTTTAGTAGTTCTATTGATGTAAGAATAATCAGAAATTTCATTCTGAATATTTAAATCAGTTATATCTTTATAACTGACTTCTAACCAGCCATGACAGCCATCCTCATGAATAATAAATTGTTTTTTCATTTTGTTTTTTTAGAAATTGTTTGAATAGTATTCATAAATTTATTTTTTTTAATATCTCTATTTCTTTGAATTTTTGCTCTACCTACTTGATTTCCAAGTGTATGTAAGAATAACTTATTAGTGTTATCCAATTTAGTCATTTTTCTACCCATTACTTATCCCTCCATAATTCAGAATGTGCAATATACCAAAGAATGTTTGATAATTTAGCAATTTCTTTTTTGTTTAATCTAAGCTTCACTTTCCCAATAGATTTTGGTAAATCAGAGTGGTTAGTCATTAAATAACCTACCGAATCATAAAGTTTTGAGTAAATTTTTTCCTTAAGTTGTTTATCCATAATTAATACTCACATTCAAGAATCTTTCTAAGCATTACTTCATCATTCATGCTTATTGCTTTTTGTATGTTTAGATTTTCTAAACATTCACTGGGATGAATTAAATATTCTCCCATGATTGATTGATAAATTAAATCATTCATGGGTTTACCATTCATGGAATTTTCATTCAATGGTTTTTTGTTTTTGGAAAGTGACATAAGTTAGTGTATGTGTCTAGCAGTATTCTACTGTGAACACTATATATAGTAAACTAATTTATAAATATTGTTAGCTATTCAAAATTAAAAATCTTTTTTCTATAAAAAAATAGAGGTTTTTAAACCTCTATTTCATTCAAAGTAAATTTATTTAATAATTTGAATAATTCTCTTTGCTCTAACCTGGTCTCAGTTATTAACTGTTTATTACTTTCAATATTTTTCTCTCTCTCTTGTTTTGTTTCTTCCATTAAAAAAGCATCATTTATATAATTTTCGCAATATTGAATATTCTCTTTATTTAAATGAAACTTATCTTTAATTAGTTCAATAATTATTCTTTTTTGAGTTGTTGATAAATTCATTCAATTTCATCTCCCATTTTATTAAATTTTTTGTTTAAATCTGGAATGAATAATGTTCCTGTATCTTTGAGTTTATCAAGTGTTTCAATAAACCAAACATTATTTAGATAATGTTGATAAGGAGTTAGTTTCAACTCCTTATAGTATTTTTCTGAAAATTTCATTTTTTAAATCCTATTGAGCATACAAAAAAATTTTCTTCATAAACTTTTTCATTCATGCCGATATACATAATAAAATCATTTTTTCTATTGTTATCAAGGCACATTAAAGCAGTTCGGGAACTTTTTTTAATTCCAGTAATTAAGCAATCATCAAATAAAAATTCAGTTTTAAAACCTTGACCTATCATTAAGTCTTTAAATTTTTTTTTCATTTTTTTATTCTCCTTTAATTAATAAGGGTTTTTTTTCAACTGGAGTTACATCAATATAATTATTATCAACAATGGATTCAAAGAAGCTAGGATGACATTCAAGGTATTTTAATTTTCCTAAGTAGTTATTTATATGTCTTGTTGTTGTTTGGCTATACCATCTATTAGTCCGATAATATTTACCTTTTATTTTTCCTGCTACTGCTGTTTTGTAGCTATAAAAAATTTCTGTATCTTTGTTAATTTCAACAAGATTTTGATTAGAACCGTAAGGAATTAATTTCATTTTAGAAAATTGGAAAGTACATTTTAATTATATATCATTTTTATATAAAAAAAAGAGACCAGGATATTAAAAACCTGATCTCATTTAATCTATATCTAATTTTAATTATCCATATACACAACTTCCAAAAATACATTTTTGAAAAATATAATCTCCATCCGCAGCATCTAATAAACTAAAGTCTTGAGTTGCTAAAGCTTCAATTAAATTAGATTTTAATTCTCCTTTTGTATTAGGACTCTCAATAATAGATTTAATTGTATTAATAAAATCTCTTACTGTCTTAGTGTCTATAATTTCAATTTCTGTATCATCTCCACGATCAACGCAAAAAATATTTGAATCTAAATTAAATTGATTAATATTAATATAAATACCACCTTCTCTTTCGATTTTTAAAAAACCTTTTTCATAGGCTTTATTAGGTAGAAAATTAATATAAGCTTCTCCCCAGTATGTAATACCTTGACCTACTGTAATAAATAAATCAATTAAATCTTTATCTTTTATTTGATAATTTGATTTACATGAAAAAGAAAAAATATTTTCTTTTTTTCCATGTTGTTTTGGATTAGTGGAGCTTACTGTCCATGTTGTTTGTTTAATAGTCATAATTAATAAAAAGTTAGTTGTTGTAAGTAATTAGGGGAAATTGAATTAATTAATGTTTCCCCTGGAAGAGTTAAAAATTTTATAAAACCGTGTCAATGGTTTCTATAAATGGTAAAGTTTCTCCTTTTTCGTTAGTAACATGACCAAATCCGTTATGGTTCCATGTCTCACAATTAGTAATGTCATAAATATGAACATTAATTATTGCTTCTTTTTTAAACTTATAAATTCCCTTCCATGACCTACGCATATAACGAGCAGCACGAAAGGCAAGAACTACATTTTTAACTTCATCATCTGAAGTAATAGCCCATGAACTTTGACCATGACCAAGAAGGATTAAACCAACTCTTGTAGTTTTTAAATCCTTAATCTTGTTTCTTTTTGATTTAATTAGTTTAGTAGTCATTTTTAAAGATCCTCTAGTAATTTTTCAAGTTGAGTAGTACGAGCATCTAAGCGATTATATAAAGTTGAGATAATCGCATATGATTGCCAACTCAAAAGGAGAAAAGCAATTAATAATAACTTAGTTCTCATTATTTAATATCTCCCAATCTTGTATTTTCTACTTTTTCAGACATACATTTTTTTAAAAAGGCAGACCTGGTTAACCCTGATCCATCCAAAAAAATTGCAACATCTAAAAGTTTTGCTTCTTGAGGCTTCAAAGTGACTTTGACCTCAACTGTATTTCGACCCTTATTTTGAGTCTTTAACTGTCTAGGCATTTTGGAAAGTTAGTTAGTTTTTGTTTTTAAAGCTTGAGTAATCTTATAAATTAATTTTCTTTGAAATCTTTTTGATGTTTTTTTATCTCGAGATTTTTTTGATAATTAATTTTAAAAACTACTAAGCTATTCCATTCTACCAAAAATAGTTTACTATTTCAAATAATAGTTCAGACTATTTAGTTCCCCTGGGAGAAATTTTTTCAGACTTTTTTCAGACTAATTTCAGACTTTTTTCAGACTTTTTGGGGGGAGTATTTCAGACTTTTTGCGGCCAAAAATCGCCATGGGGAACTTAAATATATATCAGTTAATTTTTTGGTTCTACTCTTATTGAAAGTTCTGGAGCTTGAATGTTTACTGTCTCTACAGATTCGCCTATTACTTTACCTAGAGAGTCTAGGATCTGTGCTGCTGTTTGTAGCTGACCCTTTTTAACTGCTTTATTAAATAGACGCACTCTCATGGCTTGTAAGCGTGGTAGAAGAGTCTCTCTATCTTTTTCCCAATCTTCATTATTCCAAACTTTTACTCTATTCCAATCATCCCATGCGGTAGTTTCGGAGATACCTTCAATATTTGCGTGTTCTAGAACAAGTTGGCGAGTAGTTTTACCTTCAAGTTGTCTGGCGTAAAGTCTTTGAGATCTTTTTAGGACATCTGACATAGCAGAGCGAACTCTTTTTCTTGCTGGTTGAACTATTGGATTATTATTTATGTTTTCTGGGAAGGTAGAAGAAGCCACGGACTTGATCTTGTTAAGGGTTGTTACTGAAACTATAACCTAAAAGTACGAAAATGGGCTATAAAGAGGGGGTACTTATTCAGACTTTTGTTATTTTTTAGGGTATGGCGGTAAAAAAACAGGAAGAAATAAGTTTAAGGTATGCACAGGGGGAGGTATTTAACAGTGATAAAAGATTTCGGGTGTTGGTTGCAGGAAGAAGGTTTGGGAAATCATATTTATCCTGTATTGAATTGCTCAGAGGAGCCATCAATCGACCTGGTGAGGTATATTTCTATTGTGCTCCTACTTATAGGATGGCAAAGGATATTGCGTGGAAAGAATTGAAGAGATTAGTGCCAAAGATATGGGTTCAGAGTAAAAATGAGACTGATTTAAGGCTGGAATTAATAAATGGATCAACTATTGAGTTAAAGGGAACTGAAAATGCGATGGCATTGAGAGGAAGAAGTTTAGCTGGTGTTGTTTTAGATGAGGCAGCATTTATGGATCGAGATGTATGGGCTGAAGTTATCAGACCTGCATTAGCCGACAAACAAGGTTGGGCTTTATTTATTAGTACACCTGATGGAACTGCCAGTTGGTTTTATGATATGTGGTGTTTTTGTGGCGAACAGGAGTGGGATGATTGGCAAAGGTGGAGTTTTACGACTATTGAGGGGGGTAATGTAGCAAAAGAGGAGGTAGAGGCTGCCAGAGGCCAGTTGGATGCAAGGACATTTAGGCAGGAATTTGAGGCTAGTTTTGAAAATCTTACTGGTTTAGTTGCTGTTAGCTTTAGTGATGACAATATTGACAAGGAAGTACAGGATTTGCATTTAATGCCATTACTTTTAGGATTGGATTTCAACGTGGACCCTATGGCAGGAATCTGTGCTGTTAAACATAATGATTGTCTTTATGTGTTTGATGAGATCATGTTGACGGGTGGAGCTACCACATGGGATTTTGCAGAGGAAGTAACAAGGCGATATGGAGTGGATCGAAGAATTATTGCCTGTCCTGACCCTACTGGAAGTGCAAGAAAGACAAGTGGAGTTGGTGTTACTGACCATACTATTCTGAGAAGGTCTGGTTTTACTGTTATGAGTCCGAAAAGTCCGTGGAAGATAAGAGATAAAATAACTGCTGTTAATACTGCTTTGTATGATGCGAATGGAGATAGAAGAACTTTTATACATCCACGTTGTAAAGAATTGATAAAATCGCTTAGAACTCTTACTTATGCACCGAATACTGGTTTGCCTAATAAAAATTTAGGAGTTGACCATGCGTTTGATGCTTTTGGGTATCTTTGTCTACAGCAATTTAACCTTGCAAAACCAGAGACATTAGGTCAGACTTCGTTTAGAATATACTAAGAGTTTCCTTTTTCCACTATGTATCATTCCACTACAAAGAAAAAAAAGAAGAAAAAGAAGGGAGGTAAAAAACGTGGCGAATGTTCCTGTAAATAAAGCGTTATACTCTAGAGTAAAAGCAGAGGCAAAACGCAAATTTGCTGTTTATCCATCGGCTTACGCTAACGCATGGCTTGTACGAGAGTACAAAAAGCGTGGTGGTACTTATCGCACAGGAACTAAGAAACGTGGCAAGAAGTAGCGGTGGTCTAACCCGTTGGTTCAAAGAAAAATGGGTAGATGTTAAAACTGGTAAGCCTTGTGGTCGCTCAAAAGGCGAAAAAAGAGGTTATCCAGCCTGTAGACCTAGTAAACGTGTATCAAGTAAGACACCCAAGACAGCTTCAGAGATGTCAAGTGCCGAAAAAGCAAGGTTTAAACGTGAAAAAACAGGTAGTAAGAAGATAAGTTATCAACATAGACGTAAAAAGAAGAAAAAATAACTGTGAAAAACGCAGTTTCAAGGTAATATATTGTTATAAGTAAATTTTTCTTAGAATCATGGCATTTTTTCGTGGCGAAGAAGGCTCTGTTGCATTTGATAACGGATCTGGAACAGTTGGAGCTATAGCTTCTACAACAGCTTGGACATTAGATACTACAAAAGATACTCTTGAGTGTACTGCTCATGGAGATACTTCAAGAAAGTATGTAGGATCTTTAATTTCTGGCTCTGGCACTGTTGATCTTCTTTATACAGCGACATCTGGTGATAATACTGCTGAAATTATTTCAGACGTATTAACCACTGAAGATGATGGTACTGCTGCATTTAATCTTTTCTTAGATACATCAGGTACTAAAAAACTTAGTTTTAATGGAATTATTACAGGAACTTCATTTAGTTCTACTGTTGGTGATATTTCTACAGTATCAGTTAGTTTTGTAACTAACGGTGACATCACTTCTGCTATCTGATGCCTAAAGGATCTTATTCGGGCAAACAACGAAAACTTGCTGCTGTTGCCCCACCACGGGATAAGATTACGGCTGCTGATCTTAAAAAATTACGTTCTAAGAAAAAAAAGAAAAAGAAGTGAAACTTACCACTCGCCAAAAAAATCTATTAGATAAACATTCTGAACACCATAGCAAAAAGCATATGGAGTATATGAAGCAAAGAATGAGGGCGGGTGATACTTTTAAACAGGCTCATACAAAAGCAAAAGCAAAGGTGGGCAAATGAAAAAGAAACGTAAACAAGTTAACTTAAGAAAAGAACACAAAAGTAAAACTGGTGGTCTTACTAAAAAAGGCAGAGATAAAATAAATAGAGAAACTGGTAGTAATTTAAAAGCACCAGTTACAGGAAAAGTAAAACCTGGTAGTAAAGATGCTAAAAGACGTAAATCTTTTTGTGCCAGAATGTCTGGTATGCGTGGGCCAATGAAAGATAGTAAGGGCAGACCTACTAGAAAAGCGTTAGCTTTAAGAAAATGGAGGTGTCCTTAATGACTTATGCTGTACCTGGTCCAATAAGAACTAATATAGTTTCTTCTACCTCTGTTGGTGGTATTGATAGTCCTTTTACTAGAACAAGGGCTGTTTTAGATATGATGAAAGGATGGGAAATAATGAAAGCTGTTACTGAAGGAACTGAATATCTTAGAGAAAATAGTGAAGCATTTTTACCATTAGAGCCGAGAGAAGATTATGATGCTTACCTTGCAAGAGTTAATAGATCAGTATTTAGTCCTTTTACGCAAAGATTAATTAGAGCAGCTACAGGTCTTGTATTAAGAAAACCAATAACACTTACTGGTGATCCTTATTGGACAGAAATGTTCAAAATGGATGTTGATGGTTGTAAATCAGATTTAGATGAATATGCAAGAAGAATATTAATGTGTTCTCTTACTTATGGTCAGAGTCATATTCTTGTTGATTATCCTGCACCTTCTGGTGCTGTTAGTTTGGCTGAAGAAAGAGCACAAGATCGTAGACCTTATTGGATTGAGGTAGATCCTAATAATATTTATGGTTGGAGATTAGATAGAGAATCAAATTATGGAAATCTAGTACAAGTAAGAATTGCAGAAAAAGCTGTATTACCTGATGGTCAGTTTGGTGAAAAAGTATTTGACCAAATAAGAGTTATAGAACCTGGTAGATATAGATTATTTCGTAAGAAAGAACAAATTGAAGAAATGTATGATGTTTCAGATAATAGCGTTACTGGTGATTTTGAAATGGGTTCAGCAGATAAAGATTACAAACAAGTTGAATCTGGCAGTTTTTCTCTTGGTGAAATACCTTTAGTCACTATTTATTCGGGTAAAACAGATAATTTAGTTAGCAAACCACCTTTACTTGATATTGCGTATCTTAATCTTGCACATTTTCAAAGACAGGCTGATTTAATACATAGTTTGCACGTTGCATCTCAACCAATGCTTGTTATGGAAGGGTATGACGATCAGACTAAAGATTTAGCTATTTCTGTTAATTATGCAATGGCTACACAGCCAGGTAACAAAATTTATTATGTAGAGCCAGCTTCTAGTGCTTTTGATGCTCAATCTGCTGAGATCAAGGAATTACAAATGCAAATGGCTACTTTAGGTATCAGTACGCTATCACAACAAAAATTTGTAGCTGAATCTGCTGATGCTAGAAGATTAGATCGTGTTGATACAAACTCTATGCTTGCTATGGTTTCTATGGAATTAGAGCAAAAACTTCAAAAAGCATTTAATTTGTCTGCTGAATATGTAGGAATTGAACCACCAGAAGTAAAAATTAGTAGAGATTTTGATATTGAAAGGCTAATTGGACAAGATATTACAGCTTTGACATCATTATTCGATCAACAGGTAATTGATAGAGAAGAATTTAGGGATATTTTAGTTCAAGGTGAAGTTTTACCATCTGCCAACGAAGCCAAATCAGAATAACGTGTTACAATGATATAAAAGTACCTACATTATTATGGCTGGATCTCTAGATAAAGTTTTACAACCTGACGGAACATATAAGTGGGAGGTTGTTGAACACGCAAAGGAAGCTAATGAAGCTCCGAAAGTAACTAAGAAAAAAGTTGCTAAAAAGAAAACTGAAAGTCCACTATCTGAATAATTAATGGAATTAGAAGAAAAAGTAATTCAGCCTGAGTCTGTGACCAACGCTGAACAGCCCGTGGCTGATACTACTTCACAACCACAAGCACCAAATTTAGATTCTGTAAAAGCAGAATACGAAGCGAAATTAGCTGCCGTTAAAAAAGAAGCTGCTGAAGCAGAAGAAAAATTTAAAGGTATAAAGACTAAACTTGATGATGTCTATAAACAAAAAGAACAAAAACGAACTCAAGAGTTAGAAGAACAAGGTCAATGGAAAACTCTTTGGGAAGAAGCAAATAAAACAGCCCAAGAAAAAGAACAACAGATAGCTAATTTATCTCAGCAATTAGAAGATTTAAAAACTTCTAATGAAGTGGCTTCTACTAAAACAACAGCACTTGCAGCTATAAGTAATTTAGGTGCTATAAATGCTGAACAAACTTTGGCATTGTTACAAGGTAAGTTACAAAAAAATGCTGAAGGTAAAGTTGTTGTTCTTAATGGTGGAGTTGAACAAGATTTAAATACTTATCTTTCAAGTCTTAAAAATCCTGGAAGTGGTTGGGAACATCATTTTAAACCAAGTTCTGCTGCTGGAATGGGTGCGAAACCAAGTCCAACATCAAATGCAGGAAGTGGGCAACCAAATCCGTGGAAAACGGGCAATCTGACTCAACAAATGATATTATCAGAACAAGACCCACAGCTTGCAGCAGTGCTCAAGCAAGAGGCTCAAAAATAGTTAGTTTCTGTGAAACTAATCCCCTTGTCCGTGACTAGGGTATCGCAAAAGTAACAAGGTAATCTGAATGGCTGCTCCGTTTCAGAATTATTCTGGCGGTGTCCTACTAGCGGACATCGTTAAGAGAAATAATCTCAGCACATACGTTTCCGAAGCAATTAAAGAGCGTAGTGCATTTATAAAATCTGGTGCTGTTGTGCGTAATGCACTTCTTGACGCATCAGAAGGTGGAACAAGAATCCAAGTTCCAGAATTTAACCCAATCGCTCCAACTGAGGAAATCTTAGATGGTACAGCAACATGGGGTACAAGTAACTCTGGTTATTTGACACCACAGAAGATTGGTACAGGAACACAGATCGCAACTATCTGTCATAGAGGTTTTGCGTATGCTGTTGATGATGTAGCTGTATTGGCTGCTGGTGAAGATCCAATGGGTCACATCAGAAACCAAATTGCAGATGCTATCAACAAGCTAAACTCAGCAAGACTATTTAGTCATCTTCAAGGTGTATTCGGTACTGCTCTTTCTTCTAATAACTTAGATATAGCGAAGGCTGCTGCTACTGGTGCTGGTGAAGCAAACTATCTAACTGCATCAGCAGTTGCAAGAGGTAGATCACTTCTTGGAGAAAGAGGAGAAGAGCTAGACACTCTAGTAATTCATCCATCTGTTGCTTACTACCTATATCAGGTTGGTATGTTGACATTCTCTACATCTGCTTTATCAACTGGAACTGGCATCCAATGGGGTGGCGGTGGTGTTGGCATCACAGAAAGAGGTATCGGCCAATTTGCTGGTATGAATGTTGTTATTGACTCTCAGGTTAATACAGTTGCTCCTGGTGCATCTGGTCATCAGATTGAGTTCTACTGCTACTTAATCAAGTCAGGAACAATTCTTGAAGGTCAGCAATCACCTCTAAGCATAGAATCAGATAGAAACATCTTATCTAAGCAGGATGTTATGTCTGTTGACTACCACAGTGCTTATCACATCATGGGTACTAAGTGGAGTGATGCTGGAGACAACCCAACAAACGCTGAACTAGCAACAGCTAACAAGTGGGCGTTGACATACGATGCGGATTTAGTTCCTATTGTTCGTTTAACAGTTAACTCACCACTTGATACATCTACTATTTCTTAATAGTATTAAATTGTGGTCATCAAACCTCATCAATTATTGGTGGGGTTTTTTCTTTACGCTACAATAAAACTAAAATTACTTTCTTATCGTGGCAGCCACTATAAATGCAACTATAAAAGATGCTAATGCTAATAGCTATGTCACGTTGACAGAAGCTAATACTTATTTTGAGACAGTTCCAGATTCATCGACTTGGGATAATAAAACTGATGACCAGAAAAAAAGATCCTTAATATCAGCGACTAGATGGATTGATAGTTTTGTATTTTATGGAGACAGATGTGATGATGGTCAGGCACTTAAGTTTCCAAGAAATAATTATCAAGTAGATGGTGTTGAACTAGCTTGCTCTACAATTCCGTTAAATATTAAATATGCACAATATGAATTAGCTAGAGCTTTGGCAAATGATACTGATGCTATTACTGGTACTACTGGTAAAGATGGTAATTTTTCTGAAGTAAAACTAGGAGATATACAGGTTAAATATAATACTGATAGTCAGGGAGCAGGAGCTATAAATAATATTATGGATGTTTACCCGTGGTTACAAAGTTATCTTGGAGCATATATGCTAGGTGGAGCAGGTGCTTTTCAGATGAGGGTGGTTAGAGGATAATGGCAGGTCAACTTGATTCATTACTAAAAAGTGTTGCTAAAGATATAGTTTCTACTTTAGGAAACTCTTTAGATACAACTATTACTTATACAAAGAAAGGACTTTCTATGTACAACATAGATAAAGGAGAAAATGTAACTATAGACACGACCTATTCAGACTTAAAAGTTCCTATAGAATTTATCAGGTCTACGGAAACTGATGGTAGAGAAAGAAGAGAGGCAAAGATATATATTACACCTGATTTAATAGGTGATAATCAACCAACTTTTGATGATGAGGTTACAATAACTTATGCTGGATCTACCAGAGTCGGACAGATAATTAATATAGATACAAAACAAGGTGGACAAACATATCTGTTTACTTTATTGGTGAGATTGTAATGGCTAAGAATAGAGATGTTGGTAATGCAGGATCAGACCTAATAAATAATTTAGAGCAAGACTTTAACAGTTTTATACGAGCAACATTGTTTGATTTATCTAGAGAAGAAGATCCGATAAGCCCTATTGATACTGGATTTTTTGCTTCAAGTTGGACAGCTAGTACGCAAAGACCCAGACCAGATCAGGCAAGAGAAAATAATCCTCCTTGGAGTGAAATAGAACCTTCGTATGAACGTAGGCCAGCACCTAACGCTTTAGTCGAACCTAGATTTGCAGATAAGATAAAATATAATTTCAAACTTTTTTCTAAAGTATATATAGGAAATAGATCAGAATACGCTGCAAGTGCTTTAGGTTCCACAAGAAGTAAAATTCCTCAATATATTCAAGGACAACTTAAACCTCTTGTAAATGCAATATTTACAGATAAAAAAGCTAAGATTGCTATTGGAGCAAGTAGATTTAAAGGTGGTCAAGGTGGTATTGGACAATTTGCTGATCCAGATAGAGAATTTGTTGATTACACTAATTTATGACTTTAGTTAACACCAGAGCAGCTTTTGAAAAAGCAGTAACAGATGCAGTTGCAGACGTAGATCCAACTGTAGAAATGATTTATGACAATATGGTGTATAAAACACCTGGTAAGACTAAAAAATACATAATCATGTCAATAGATTTTGCACAAGCCACATCTCAAACACAGGGAGCATCTCAAGATTTTTATTCTGGAGTTATTCAATGTAATGTTTATGTTCCAAGAGGAAAAGGTAGTGCTACCTTATCTGCATTAGGAGAAGCTGTGATTGATGGACTTACTTCTGTTAATGCTTCTGACTATACAGATACATTTAGTTGTAAACCTAGAGTTTTAGATATTGTTGGCCCTGCACCTATTGTTTTAGATGACTCTGCACACTTTCTTGGCTTAATATCTTGCCAATTCACAGCAAATGCGTAGTATAGTAATGTAATATTACTTTTATATATGACTAGAGCAGTTGATCTGTTAAGAAACAAGTTTGGTGTTTCTCAACTTTATAAACACGACATCAAACAAGATGACGAGATTATTCTTACTGTTTATTGGCATCCATTAACTATTGCCGAAAGAGAATCAATACAGAAAAAAAGTAATTCTGATGATGTAAATGATTATGCCTTACAAATGATGATTGAAAAATCATTAGATAAAGATGGTGCAAGACTTTTTCAAGATGGAGACAAGGCATCTTTAAGAAGAGAGATTGAAGCATCTGTGCTTGAAGAAATACAATTAGCAATGGTAAATGCTGGTGCTGATAAGGAGGTAAAACAGGCTAAAGCCGATTTAAAAAGCAAATAAAGATTGGAAATTTTTATTTTCTCTAGCTAAGACATTACATAAAACTGTAGCTGAGTTATGTCAGACAATGACTATTGAAGAAATGATAGGTTGGGCTGCTTTTGCGGAACTGGAGGATGAAGAATATAAAAAACAACAAGAACAAGCACAACGATCTAGTGCTTTACGAGGCAAAAGAAGGTAATATAGAGAAAATGTTTTAATTTTTATAGAAAGTGGCTAATTATAATGTCGATATTGCTGTTTCTATAAAAAACGCTGAGAAATTAAGTAAGTTTAATAAACAAATAAAAGATTTATCACTAAATATTAAAAGTGCAAATGAATTTATATCAAATTTTTCAAGAAGTGCAAAATTAGCAAATCAAGTTTTAGGAGATGGATTAGTAAGAAATGTTGATAATTTACAAAAGAATCTCGGTTTAGCAAAAACTAATTTAAAAAATGTAACTCTAGGAACAAAAGAAGCAGCTATAGCAGCGTACCAATTTGTCAAAGCACAGGAACAATTAAATAAAGGTTTACAGGAAGAATTAGCACTTATAAAAGAAGTAGAAAAAGGCAGACGTTTTACAAGGTTTGCTAAAGCTGGTATTAGAGAAACACCAAATGCTTACTCTAGTCCTATTGGTCCAGGTCAGGCATCAAGTATTTTAGGAGGTCAAAGTGTTCCTGTTGCTGGAAAAATAGAAAGAACTTTGGCTTTAAGGCGAGATGAGATTAGATTACAAGAGGCATTATTAGCTTTAGAATTAAAATCAGCAGAGGCAGAAAATAAAAAATTACAAATAAGAGGTGAACTAAATCGTCAAACCGCAGCAGCAGTTAACAATGCAAGATTTATAGGTCAATCAAGTCCATTAACATCTCCTGTTTTTCCTGGATATAGTGGGCCAATCGGACCTGGACAGGCATCTGGTTTGTTTTCTGGAGGTGCTTTTAGAGAAAGGCTTATGTCCAATCTAAGTGCAAGTCAAGCATCAAGAGAGGCTTCTGCATTTGGAATTAGACCAGGAGTTCAGTATGACAGACCTATAGGACCTGCTTTTAGTGCTGTGATGAAATCACAATTAAGGCATCAAAAGAAAATTGATAAAAATACAGGTAAAACTGCACAATTATTAAGTGCATCAAATAACAGAGCTATTTTTGGAAATCCAAATGCTTATGCAAGTCCAATAGGTCCACAGGCTGCAAGACCTAATTTCTTTAACAGAATGGGATTTGGAAGTAGAGCTAATCCTCGAGGACCATTTGCAAATAGTCGAGGTAGGGCAGGAAGAATATCGGGGTCTATTTCTAGTGGTCTTATTGGTGGAGGTTTCCCTTTACTCTTTGGTCAAGGTCCTTTAGCTGCTGCTGGTGGTGGTGTTGGTGG
>VTLG01006882.1_pt1 | contig 42132 bp, 59 predicted proteins | sample 4694571 | NCBI WGS metagenome assembly VTLG01 (sample SAMN12604809, study PRJNA352737) | marine metagenome | biome: ENVO:00000447; feature: ENVO:00000209|ENVO:00000569|ENVO:01000036; material: ENVO:00002151; isolation source: viral sequences binned using virsorter ...
GTAGTGGGGGGGTTTTTTGTACTTTTTTGGGGGTTTTGTACTGGTTTGTGCAAGAGGGTAGGGTTTATGGTTCTAGGTTTTAAGGGTTAGAGGTATGGGGGTAGGTGGTCTGTAGGGTTTAGTAGTTATATATATAATATTACTATAGTAATATTATATATAGTAGTAGTACAGTACTACTACTACCTTGTACACACTGGTATACTTGCTATACCTGTACTTCTCTCTTGGAATTTTTGTATTCTCGGTCTGGCCAGGTCTGTTTCTAGGACAAGCGGTCGGTTGGGGTCACTCAAAAAAATACAGCAGGAGTGCCACGAAGATTATTAACAGCAAATAGTTACCCGTTTTTTTCAGGTATGGATTTTTCATCTTATTTTAATCTTGGTATAGGGCTGGAGGGACTGGTGTGTAAAAAAAGAGCCTGCTGGTGCAGCAACACCGAGCAGGCCAAGACCCAAAACGCCTAACACGTTTATAGGAGGGTTCAAAGATGAATGTACCTAACAAAAAGAAATTCGGCAAGTGCAGGGCTAAATTTTCTTTTCTGGGCTTTGTAACCCCTGCTTTTGCTTCGTATTATTTCCCCTTATTGCTTCCTGTGACAGGCTCCTTTATTACGTCCGGCTTGAACCCGTTGGGTAGGCGGCATCCGCAGTCCCTGACTTGGTCGATAACGGACTCGGGTATTTTGCTGACGCTGTCGGACTCGTATTCGAAGACCATAAGATGATGCCCAGGTCCGTATAGACGCAACCGGTACTTCCCTAACTCTGCCATGAACAACCTCCCTCTTAACTATTCAGAATCTTCCTCAGAAACCCCAGGTCCACCTTCGACCTCAGGTTCTGTATCCGACACTTCCTCGCCAACGGACAACTCCGTCACGAATTGGTAATGATTAGGAGGAACGGAAAGACCCGCACTGGCAATATCCTCACGAATACTCTCTGGAAGATCATCTGCACGGTCTGCATAATACTCGAACTCCGCTATGGTCCCCGTCCGACCAATAGGAATACTCAACCGAAACCTAGCCATCTCAATACCTCCTTGAAAATGCCTCCCTTTAGTGAGCGACTCGGGTGTGCCAAGAAACCCAAGCCACTCGGAAAGGAGGCAAGATATAAAGCACCTTGCACAAGGAATATAACACCTTCACAACAAAAATCCAACCACCTACCATTTGACAAACCACTACATATCGCGTATTTTAGCGACAAAAGCGGATTATATTGTATCAGGTGGAAATAGAATGCTACGCTGAAAAAGGAGGGGGATTGGAGGGTTTCCATGGCCCTATCAATGGCTGAAAAAAAATTGCTCGACAAACACGGCCTCGGACGATATACATCAAAAATGGTCGTGCCAACAACCGAAATACTGCCACTACTGGAGCAGATTGATTTTGAACACGGGGAGGCAATGGGTGCACGACACAAACTAATGAGGGTGCCGAGACAGAAAAAAGGCACGGTCGACAAAATCGGAAAACGCAAAGTCAAAGAATCGGCCAAAGACCATATTATTACAAACTGCCTGTCTCTACCGATGACCCTATGCGCGGCATGGGGTGCAGGAGAACTAAGCATATTTGTGGCAATGTCAAACGTCCTCAACGCGATTCTCGGTCCGATCATAAAATACCAACAAAAAAAATACGAGTCCGACTAGGAGAGAACCTGACATGCAAAAATACGACCAATACTCTCCGGCTATATCACTAGCCGTCAACGCACTCGCCACTCTGGTTATGGTCTTTGGACTCTTCATACTCAACGGAATGAAAGACGACATATCAGCAGAGACCATAGACAGAAAAACAACAGAAAAAGAACTCAGAAATTCTATAGACGAGCATAAAGAAACACATCCATCGAAACAGCTCGGACAAGACCTCACAGCAGTAACCGTGAGGGCAAGCCACAACAAGCAGAAAATAGACGAACTCCAAAGACTCTACTACGCAGATATAAGAGAAATAAGAGACCGGCTAAGAGCGATGGAAACCAGATCGGATTAACGCACGGTAGCGTGTCGGCCCGATCATTACAAGGAGATTCCCCATGACACGCCAACTAATGGTAAACGGATGGAAATACGACTGTGACAAAAATACCTACGAAACTGAAAACACTATCATCAAACGGTATGAGAACAGAGCAGTTGCGTACGTAAAGACGGAAAAGCTATTCATACAAGTGTCGGTAACAAATCTTGACAGACCTGGAGATTTTATAGAATGGCTAGATAAAATGACGTCCTATGTCACTGTGCTGGAAGGAAATATATGAGACAAGAGGTTTCAGCAAACGAACAACAGGGCAAGCTGATCGTCTCAGACTCAGCAGACCCTAACAACGTAAAGCTGGCTTCAGAAGAAGAAGGAGAACGCGACTACAAGAAAAGAATGTTCTGGCAAGTAGCCGCACTCAACGGTATGGACGTGAGATCGACGTTCAATTTCTGTAAAGAGTTCGTATACGGAAATGAACTCACTATGCAACAGACCGAGGCACTTATTGACCACTACAGATCAGAGATTACCACCGCATCGGGAGTGGTCAATACAATCGTTACAAACTCTTTTGAAAACCTCTCCCTTATCAAACGGGCAGAAACAATCAACAGAGGGCTGAGAACCACCATGCTCATCATAGAGGCAACAGAACAGGCAACCGCTAAAATGCTTGCTAACGCAGGAATGGCAAATAACAACAGGAACGCCGACAGGGTCTCCAGGTTGGCAGTAAGAAACAAACAACTCGCAGATACATACGCGAAATGGAACACGGAAAGGGAATCATGGCAGAAAGACGCTGAGAATATGCTGACCGAAGAAGCGTACACAAAAGCGCGGATCTCTGGCGTATCTGAACATGAGCAAAGAATTCTCGACGTATCCAAGATAAGATCACTTATGGTACAAAGAGGCGTAGACCCCAACATAGCTGACGCACTCGCTGGGCTTATCGCAACTGGCGACTACTTTCTAAACGAAAAAGAGAAAGAGGACACCAGTAGATACCTCGCAACAAACGACGAACTGGAGGATATGGAAGATGTCTAAAGTGACGGAATGGCCGAACAGGATACACCGAGATGAATTTCAATACCCAGATCTCATTGACAATTCTGTCATTAACCTTGCCGGTACGATCAGACAGCGCACCGGCAAGTCCATGTACTTCACCAAATCTAGAAGCGGACAGGTCTACCACCCAGACGGGGACGCACGATTCCCTGACAACGAAACAAGACACTTTTCGCTCCACCACGCAGGAATAGACCACATAGCATCTTATAAACAGAAAAGAATCATCGAATCACCCGAAGCACTTGCAAGAGCTATCGACTTCCATATGAAATTTGAATCTATGGACGAGTTCTTCGACGTGGCAATAGACATCTCAGGCATCGTGGGTGACGGCGGGTTCGGAATATACCCTAACTGGAAACAACCTGGATTCCACATAGACACTCGCGGTCCCCTTCATCCAGCAACCGGGGCGCGGTGGTACGCATACTACGATGCAGAGAATGTGCAAAAATATCCGGCAGTAACTTCGTGGATGAACACGTTTGATACTATAAGGTCACAGTTCACAGAGTCATTTGCTTAAGGAGGTACTGTGGAATCCTTCGAGAGAGAAGACGGAGACATGGAAGATTGGATACGCGAAGAGTTTGGGGATGTGGACGCACCTATCTTGCAAGAGAAATTGCGAAATCTGAAGGATTCCCTAGAAATAGTACCTAGTATCGTTATCCAGCCCAACGGTGCAGGATCATATAAGATGGCGAGAGTATCCGAGGGCGCAGAGATGACCGACCAGACAGCGACTAACTTCCTCATCGGTGCGATGTTGGAGATGCTCAGTAAATCCCTACGGGGAAGATCTTTTGCTAAAATAGCAGGGCAACTGTACACCGTCGAAGACGATATAATCGAAAGATTGAAATAATGGCGTACGTCAAACCCTCTTCTCGCCTACGTAAAGGCTGGTTCTACTACTGGCTACTGGACAACTGGATAGTATCGTCCGGTGAAATGGCAGGGTCCAAATACTCTTTTGAGCACTATCCTTTTATGATCGACGTGTGCAAAGATGACGCACCTAGAATGGTCTCTATGAAAGCGGCACAGATCGGATTCACAGAGATTATGGTTGCAAAGCTGTTCGCCACAGCAGACCTTCTACCAGGGAACTTAATGTACGTCTTGCCAACAGACGACCTGGCCACAACTCTTAGCCGTGCCCGCCTCAGAAACGCTACTTTGATCAATCCGTACCTTGAGCAATCCCTGTCAGGGTTTGAAACCATGCGACAGTTCAAGTTCAGAGATAATTACATTTATATACGAGGATCTCAGACTCAGATTAAGGACGGTCGAACATACCAAAGACAACTCATTTCCATTGACGTATCTAAACTCTTTGGTGATGAAGTCGACGAATGGAATGCAGGAGTTCATGCCAAGCTCATGTCTCGGCTCGGAGCAAGCAGAGACCCTTACGAGGTTTATTTTACGACACCACGACTGCCAGACGGGGAAATGGCTCGTCTGTTTGAGCAGTCAACGCAGAAATACTGGGGCATCAAATGTAGAAGTTGTAATCACTGGAACGTCCCTCTCACACTGTGGGATAACGTAAGCAACCATGATTTCGCAGATCTACCGCATAGTTTTATATGCTCAGAGTGTGGGGGCGACCTTGACAGAAAAGAAAATGATCCGAAAAATGCACAATGGATCGCTCTGAAACCGGATACAGGAAAATGGTCTGGATACCACTTCTCAAAGCTGTTTTTCCCAAACTCCGACCTGGATTACATTGTGGAACGCTTCAACAACCAAGAGACACAGACAGAATGCTACAATGACGACCTGGGATTGCCTCATAAGGACAGGGAATACAACATAGACGACAAGCTTTTACACAACTGCATAGCCGACCGGCAGGACGAGTTTGAAAGAATCAAGTCTGTTTGTGACAACAAGTCCATAGGCATTGACATTGGCAAGACCTTGCACGCCACAGTAAGGGGCAATTATGAAGGGAAACCTTACCTTTTTGACTATTTTACCACACAAACATTCGACGAGATAAAACACTACTGCCTTGCCAACGGAATACGGCAAGGCATCTGCGATGCACAGCCAGATTTTAGAGCATCCTTACAGTTCTGTGAAGAAATGAGTCTCTTTGGTGATTTCAGAGTCGCCTATTACGATACGTGGACAGGTAACGTGAAAGAAAAAGAACTCATCAAGGAAGATCACGTCGATCACGTGGTAAATATCGCTAGGAACCTCGCAATGGGTAAGGTAATGTTTGAATTTATCACGCAAAATATCGTCTTGCCACCAGGTATACAGCACGATAAAGAATTTTTTGCACACATTCAGACACCGTCGCGTATATTTAAAAAAGATGCCAGAACAGGTCAGACAGTCGTAAACTTCCCACCGGCCAGAAAACCCGACCATTATTATCACTCAATGGTTTATTCATTCTGCGCTGAACAGCTTACTCCTTTTGAAGTAACGGTATTGAATGGTGGAGCTACATTATGAGCAGTACCAGATGGTTTAAACATACATTTCCACCGTACGTGTCGGGCAGAGAACGCTACTTGCCCTACAAAGGCGATGTACCTATGATAACATACGCACTGCAAAAAACAGAGCATGGGATTATCGGTACGGGAAAGATGGACGAGGGTACGGTCATAATCTACGAGGACGAAAATGCTCGGATTCAGTATCAATACGATGTCTCCGACCTTAAGGGGATTTAGACAGGACATACAGACGATCGAACGGATGGAGGTAAATACAGGCGACCCGTTCTTTAAAGAGATCGTCGGATTCGTTAATTCTGTTGTCGGAACACGAAACGTAGAGCTTCGTATGTACGAAGACTTCTACGAAGGAGGCACACGGCAGAAAGTGTACATCCGAAAGTTCGAAAAGGAAACAGACGAAGAATATTACAAGCGACTCGATAAATCTATTGTTGCCAACAAATGCCGTCGAACAGTTCGAAAAGGTGCTCAGATGCTTTACTCCAACCCGCCAGAAAGACGGATGGAGGCAGATGATGCACATGAACGTATGATGCGTATTTGGAGGTTCAACGACGTCCTCAATGGATATTTCCACACCAATGTCGCAACGGCAGGTGGAATATACGGATACCAAGTAATCAGAAACATGTACGTGCGCTCGGACAACAAGCAACCAGTATATGCACGCACAGGGATTTCTGACTCCAACGAGGTCTGGTACATCCCAACGCACCCTCTCCTCACGATCCCTATTCCCCGTGCGGATAAGCAAGATGAGATGGGGGCGATCATTCTCCTGACTATGGAGAATCAGGTTGACCCGATGTTTCCACAAACGGCCTCGCCAAGGATCGTCGACATCCAGTTCATTGACGATAACAAGTGGCTGAGGTGGGCTGTAAGATTCGACAACAATGGCAGGGAGGTTCACGGAGACCCTGTCGATGTGAAGTTTGGCAACCTGACAAACGAGAACCCCTACGGAAACGTCAATATCCCCTTCACCCTGTACAGAAACCCAGGTGACACGGCTTTCGTCCTCGACGGTACATCTGATCTGGCTGACCTCGTAGAGCCACAGATGAGTTACAACGAAACACTGTCAGATGATGGCCACGCGATAGCAGGTAACGCTTTCCCCATCCTCATGTTGACCGGCCTAGAAGTAAAAAAAGATTTCAAAAGAAGTCCAGGTCAGGTGATGGCCACAAAGAACCCAGATGCTGACGGCAAGTTCATTACTTGGGATTCCGATATGGCCGCATCTGCCAAGTATGAGGACAGGCTGGAAGAAATTATGAGAGAAGCGTCAGGCTATTCCCCAGTCAGTGATGGACGTTTGGATGGTATAGGGCAGGTAAGAAACTTGCGCGGTGCTATGGTTCCAGACATCCTCACCATTGAGGAAAAGCAGGTATATTATGGCAAGGCTGAAAAAGCTCACGCAGACGCTACCCTTAGAATGTTGGATTGGCACGAAGATACTGTATACGAAAACAAAACTCTTGATATTAACTACAGTGATGCATTTATTCCTGTCGACGAGCTTTCTAGGGTTGAAGCGGAGAGCTTGGCAATTAACTCTGGCGTGGAGAATATTCGTGACATTATCAAGGGTCGCCATCCTGAACTGGAAACAGAGGAAGAACTAGACGCTAAAGTAGCGGAAACAATGGAACTGCTCACGCTACTTAAAGGCGCAACCTCTAATGACCGGCCCGAAACGAGGTCTGAGGTCGATAGAGAACTTGAGCAGTAGTGGAGGTAGGTTATGGAATGGCGGTATGGATTGATGAAGAAGGAAAAGGCGATAGCTACAGTCACATCTTTTGACGAAGAAAACAGATGTGGCTTCGCAGTGACACCGAAACTCTCTGGACGCATATTCATACGTGAGTCGGACATATTGTTTCCCTGTGGTCCTTATAATATACCGACTGATGATGTATCCAAAGATATAGCACCTGGCGAAGTTATTGCCTGTATGGTCATCGAAACACAAGATGGACTGATGGGGATAGGCGGTAGAAAAGAAGGTGTGCGCCTATCCGAGTGGGAGTGGCATACAGGAAGCGACGACTGGGAAATGACGAGAATACCGCGCTTTATGGGTCTGGTAGACCATTACAATCCCAAGAAGTCATACGGCTTTATCAAGTCTGACTTCGTACGTAGTGATGTATTCTTTCAAAAAACAGAGCTACTGGTTTCCTATGAAGAAACGGCAGACCCTTACAGTGCCGCATCGCGCGAAGCAGGTAATGGTGAGATGGTTACATTCGATTGCGTTGAAACACCAAATGGGTTAAGAGCACTGGCAGTTAAAAAATGGATGGGAGAATGAGCATGGCAGATGGAAACGAAGAATCGAAAAGCTGGCGAGAACAGGCACAGATAGAAGGTTACGAGTTCGCAACCAAAGCCGATATGGACCAGATGAGAAAAGACGTAAACGATGCTAAGGACTTCCGGGCAAGTTTACCAGATGAGTACCGTAACGACCCCTCTCAGTTTTTTACTGATGCGTCGAATGCGATACAGGCAAATAAAGATCGCTCAGACACAGATAAGTCGGATGTTGAAAAATTACAGGGTGAGATCACTAATCTTAAACGCGAGAATACAAAGCTCACCAACAAACTTACCGACTCAGAACAGGAAGTGACAAAACTTGGTAATACAAACCACAGTTTGGAGATGTACGGACACATCGGGCGTATACAGATGTTGCGAAATGTCGTAATAGATGATACATTTATTGATGATGTCAAAGTCCAAGCGTTTGATCGGTCGGGCTATGACATTAGTTCGGAAAACGGTATGAAAGAATTTCAGAATGCGGTTTGGAATGAGATACTTGAACCGGCATCCAGTAAGCAAGAGAATGTGGTTGCGCGCGTTTCTGGCTATCGGGGTAGCCCTAGCAAGGATCAGAATGGCAACAATGAGAATGACCAAAGAGGAAACGAACCCCCCATTCCTGCGTGGGGTTCAGGAGTATAGGAGTCTGAAAAATGGCTAATCCTTTCGGATATGGTGACCTTCTTGGTTACACACACGCGCAGTATAGTAATGCTGACTTATTCCCAAAAGTTTGGGTAGACGATGCTATGCGGTTGGCTATGCCATCCGTTTATTTCCCACAGATCACACCGACTCGCACCGAACTTATGGCTAACAACGGTCAAAATATCGTTGTTCCTCTGGACGGCGCAATGAACGATACGAGTTGGCCGGGTCTGACAGTTGGCACTTCCATTACGGTCGGGAGCCACAATGTTGACTCAATCAATGTTACCATAAGCGAAGCCGGTCGTGGCTTGGCTATGGATCGTGCGGTTGGTCAGTTTGTTGTCAATGGCATGAATCCCAATAACGCGCAGAATTACGTGCGCCAGTTGGCCGCTAACTTTGCGATGTCTTGGGAAAATACGTTGAGAGAAATTTACCTCGGTGGCGACTTTGCACTGACGCAGGTTGCTGTTGGTTCTTTCTACAAAGGTGGTGTATGGAAAGATTCTGGCGGTACCGGGTTCGCAGTTGGTGGCACGATCACAGATGCTATCGTTGACGAATCCTTATTGAACCTTCGCACAGTTAAGACAGGTACCTTGGGTACCTTCATCGTGCCTCCAATGTCTGACGGGCTTTATCGCTTCGTCGGCAACTGGAACACGCTCAAAGGTATTGCCGCTTCTGCTGACTTCAAGGCTTTGGATACGCGCACATCTTCGGATGGCAACCGATCCATCTTCCAAGAAATCGGACCTTGGAATGGCTTTATGTTTGTCCGTCACGATCTTATGCCCGACGGCACCTGCTTGGCTATGGGAGCTAATGTTGCTGTTCAAGCCTTTGGTGGACAGTTCGACGACAGCGACATCCCAGCAGAGGACATGACACAGCTCGACTCGCCAGTTCCATTCCAGGTTCGCTTGGAGCGTGACTGGCAGGGCGACTTCTATCGCGGAAAAGCGGCCGCCTGGTACACAATGGCTGGCTCGTCAGCCGCACTTCGAGATACCGGCACGCACGCTATCCGCGTACACGTTGCCACATAATTTTTCATCCGTACGGGGGAGAACGGATGAATCGGGGAAGGTGTGACCTCTATCGCGTACGAGAGCACCTTCCCCTCTGACATATCTGGCAGGGGTTGGTCACAGCCCTCCCAATGACCTATAGTCACCGCGACTCCCCTGCCTATTTTAACCTGTGGAGGTACCTGTGAAGCTGTCTTTGTGTATGGTCGTAAGGAACGCAGAGAAAACAATTCCTAAGATTTTTAAAGCGACTAGGAAGGTTGTGGATGAAATTGTAATTATGGACCAGGATAGTGATGATGGAACAGAGAATGTTTGTAATGATTGGGGGGCTTACTACCACCAAACAACACGTAAGGGCTTGGCCGACATCGACCGACAATCCGTATACAACATCGCTACGGGAGATATGGTCTTGGCTCTTGATGACGACGAACTACCCGACAAAAGGCTCTTATCCTATATACAAGGTATAAAGCAATCAGGTCCGAAATATGATGTTTACTGGTTCAAGTTTAAGAACCTTGTCGATAGCATAGATATACACTCAATTCTTGGAGATGATTGGCACCCTAGACTGTGGGTGAGATCAGACAACGCACCACCTGTAATTACGTGGCCTCACACAGCACATACCTTTCCAACAATCCCTACGCCACATCAGATATTTAGTACCAAGGGGATGATCGAACATAGGCGGTCACTTGCAAAGATACGGAGAGTCACAGAAGATAGGAGTCGAGCAATCGACCCGGAGAATCAGCAACGTGAAGCTCAGTTCCTTGCACAAGTAGAACAACTGGTTGCCGCCAAGAAAGGCCGTGCAAAGTGATAAGACTCGTAGAAACATTGCACGGAGAAATGTTTATTGATGACGAGTGTAATGGTCTTGGCAGGACGATTTCACAGCAAGGATTCTACGAACAGCAGGTTGGCGATTATGTAAAAGGGTTGTGTGAGGGAACGGTGTTTCTAGATGTCGGTGCGCACATGGGCTACTTTTCTACGATGGCAATAGCCCATAAAGCAGACTTTGTTATATCAGTGGAACCTTGCCCTACGAATTTTAAAGTTCTAGTGTCTAATATGGCACTCGCAACAGTCAAAGAGGACAGGAAGTATTTTACTGTTCAGTGCGCATTGTCAGATAAATTCGGAACAGGAAACCTGAGCTACTCTACGAATAACAATACCGGCGATACAAGGCTCACGGAAGAAGATGGCCACGTTAGGATAGTTCGCGGAGACTACCTTCTTGCAACAATGGGAACAAGGAGGGTTGATTTTATAAAGCTCGATGTTCAAGGGTACGAAGTAAAAGCCCTAGCCGGTCTTGCAGGTATAGAGTGGAAAAGAGCTATAATGGAAATCAACGGTGACGTAGAAGCAATAAAGAAAGATCTGGAATCTATTTACGGTTCGCTCAAATTCGATGAGCGGTGGATGAATCAACTGGTGGTAATACGGGAGGACGTACAGTGAAGAAGTTTCTAATGTGCAGGTTTGGTGGAATAGGTGACGCTTTGATTTTGACGGGTGTTGCCAAGTGGGTAAAAGAGAATGAGAAGGATGCTCACATAACGTACGCTTGCAGAGGGAAGGAACAGGTTTCTATGTTAAACAACCTCCCTTTCCTTGACCGAGTCATAGAGATACAGCGTTTCCCACACCCAGGTCTCGGATCGAACTGCATAAAATGTGGTGACGGATGGGAAACACTAGAACACGCCAAAGAGCGGTATGATATGGTTTTCGACTTCGTGAATAGCATCGAAAACAATTCTCAACATCACCAACTCGCAGAGAAGTATGGCGATTGGATGGCAACCCAGAACAGCAATTACGTCAACTGGGCTGACATGTCTTTGGCTTGGGCGAATATCGACCCATCGAAAACAGGTGACGAATACAAGCGTCCTATCTACCACGTAACAGAAGATGAGCGTAGGTGGGCGAAAAATCAGTTACAGGCTTATCCTAGACCTTTGATCGGAATGAGCCTGTACGCCTCTGCAAGGGCACGTAGCTACTTTAATCCGCAAGAGCTTGTGCAAGAGGTTTTCGATGAGTATAAAGGGGCTACCGTGCTTCTGTGGGATAATGATAGATGGTTGGCAATACGCGAAGGAGGTATGGAGGATGCTGTTGTACAGCCAGATATTAGGAAGTCGGCATCTATTGTTGAACAGATGGATGCTATTATCTGTGCCGACACGGGAATGAGCCACATAGCAGAAGGTGTAAAGACGCACAGCGTAACAATCTACTCAACCGTTCCAGCTTGGACGCGTAACAAGTATTATGGATTTAGCCATGACGTCCAGGTAGACATTGATTGTGCGCCGTGTTTTACACTCCACACACACTGTCCTATCAATAGACAGCGTGCCTTGGAAGAACTATCCGACCGCGAAAAGCAAATCATGAACCTTTCCAAACAAAATATGCCACCGCAACAGGCGGCTACCATCCTACATACCACACCTGACAAACTAATGCAAGAACATCAAGCAGTACAGGCAAAGCTGGACGGCGTAGCATCTGTGATACCTGATTGTATCGTATCAGTCACGGCAGACATGGTGATAGATAAACTGGGACAGGCACTTAGCGAAACCTACTACGAAAACGCGATGGAGGTGCAGAGTGCCTAAAAGATGGGCTGACCCAAAAGATGCTTCCTGTTTATTCATCACTTCCCACGCTGGCATAGTTGGAGGTGGGGAGCTGTGGTCGTGCCAGATCGCGTCGATCTTTGACAGCCTTACAGATATGCGATTTCTGGGCAGACCTCCAGGTAGAGGATTCAGAAAGAATCACGCATTCACGGATAGGTTCAAACATACGGGAGTAGGATTTAAACCCGACATCTTCATATCTTGTTCTCATTTTGCAGTGCCTGAGCCTGTGGGCAAAGAGAGAAATATACTGGTCGTGTTCTTTCCGAACAAAGATCACAAGAATGCCGTTGCCAGGTACGATACTATAATCACACTGTCCGAGTTCTCCCGTCGATGGATAAAGAAGTACTGGAAAAGAGATTCCATTGTCATAAACCCATATGTTGACCATTGCGTGTTTCGACCTGGCCCAGAGGTATCCAGATGCATTACCGTAATCAACGTGGGAAGGTTCTTCGAGGAGCCAGATGGACATGGCAAGCGTCAGGATGTATTGATCGAGGCGTTTGCAGGGCTGAGAAAACAGGTCAAAGACGCGACGATGGTATTGGCTGGTGCTGTAATAAGCCCTGACGATGAGAAATACTTGCTCAAGTGCAAGGTGCTTGCTGAAAAGCTCGGCGTGTTGGATCATATCAGCTTTGAGGAAACTCCACCTCTGGATCGGCTAGTGACCCTATATCAGAATAGCCACTTCTATTGGCATGCGAACGGCTACGAACAAGACGACCCATTCAAAACCGAACACTTTGGATACGTGATCGCAGAGGCTATGGCATGCGGTTGTGAGCCTATCATATACAAAAACGGTGGCTATGAAGAGTTCAACTGCCCGATCTGGACGGGAGTGGGACAGCTTGCCGACATTACCGAAGAACAGCTTGAACTCCACAACATCGAGAACTGGGAGCAGATGTGGCAAGATGAGGCACTAAAGTTCTCGCGCCAGACTGCGGAAGAACGTATATTTGAAATAATCGGGAGGTAAATTATGGTCGATGTGGTAATTCCACATTACGGTGACGATGAAACACTAGAGAAGTGCTTAGAATCATTCAACGGTTCAACAGTCCTGAATCACGTGCGGGTAGAGAACAACAATGAAGAGAATCGTGGGTTTACCAAGGCAGTCAACGATGGGATTCTTTACTTGGATGAGGTTGGAAGTGAGGCACCGTACGTTGCTGTGGTCAACAATGACACTGCCTTTCTGAGGGGCCAAGACCCTTTTTATTCTCTGGTGACGCGTATGGAATCTGAAACGGACGTTGCTATCTCTGGGCCGACGATTGTCAAAATGGATAACCACGATCAGGTTATCCACGCAGGAGGACTGCAGTGCTTTCCCAACGGGGTGCACAAGACAGGTCTCATTTCACTCAACCAATGTCAAGAACCCGGCATTGAAAAATGGCTTAGCTTCGTGGTCGTCCTCATACGGAAAGAGGCACTCAAGAGAATAGGGCTACTGGATGAGAGGATGTGGTTGATATGTTCCGATTCCGACTTCTGTTATCGAGCAAGATACTGTGGATATAAATGTGCTTATGAACCTGGAGAGGTTTGGACGCACGAAGTAGGCGAATCTGGTCAGGCAACAAGTGACTGGAGCTACAAAGTCCAGCGCAGAGATGCTTTCAGGTTCTTCAAAAAATGGATCTCAGAAGGTGGAATTTTCTTGGAGCTAGACCGTGAAGTAGTATAGTAGACTCTAGTAGCCTTTTATGTCAGCATGCTCTATGATATAGGTGAGTGATAGATGGCAGACCAAATGCAGACCTTGGAAGCTACGTCGCCAATAATTGAGCTTGGATGCGGAGAGAATCCTATCACAGGGGAAACGCCCGATGTTTTCTGCAAAAATATTGACTATCGCATGGACGTTGTACCATTCAACTGTGTGGATACTACAGGGCTTACTACTTTTCTGCCTTTTCTTGACGGCGTGGTTGGGTATGTTACTTGTCAACATGTTGCTGAACATCATACACATGGCAAGGGTAACGGTGGAGAGATTGAAGGTTCTCTTAGGATATTTTTCGAAGAAGTATATAGAGTCCTGAGACCTGGCGGTTTGTTTGAAATAATGTGTCCTAACTTTGCATATATCGCGAAGTTGTACGTGACTCAAGGTGCCGTTAATGTGGATGTTGCTGAACAGCTTATGGAATGGGCTATGGGCGGTCAGCGAGACCAGTGGGACTTTCACTATTGCATATTAGATTTTAATATCGTAAACCGATTAGGTCTAAGAGTGGGATTCAAAGAGACAATGCTTCTACACCCATTTGACTGGTTCGGATTACACGTCGTTCTCAGAAAGTGAGATCATCATGGCATACGCATCAATCTCAGACCTGTTCGGTGCCAACAGGTACTTTGAATCTTTCGCTGAGAATTTTTATGGCACTAATGGAACGTTGGACGCTTCAGGGTCAACTACGATGATTGCCGACATCAACATGATCTATTATGAGATCAATGATACATTACGTGCCAGCGGTCGATTTACGTCTCTCCCACTGGAGAGGGATGAGAACGGTGAGTTCCCACAGGCACTGGTCGATTGGAACTGCTATCAGCTTATCAACGTCAAGATGATGTCAAGGTATCAGAGCGAGTTTGAACAGATTCCCCCAAGCATCCAATGGTACGGTTCCATGGCTATGAAGATCGAGGACCGAGTAGTTAACGGTGGTATATTTTTTGAAGAAGTAATCGGAGTCGGGCAACTCGGAATTGCCAAGCCAGAAAACACAGCAGTCGGGACAGACACGCGCGGAACGTTCCACAACAATTATAGAGGGTACCCATTCGGAGACAGCTACCCAGATCCAGGTCGTTTGTCAGCTTTCGACTTCGGAAGATCGGGAAATGAAGCGTTCTATGAAGGGTATACTGGGCAAGACTTCCCTCGCACTTGGGTTGTGGAGATTGATGGTGCTGGTGGCATAGGAACAGCAACATATAAATGGAGCCGTAACGGTGCCAAGGACTTCGATGCCACAGGGCAAGTTTCGGATGAGGAGTGGAATCATCTACGTGACAATGTATGGATTAGGTTCGAGGGTGATAGCGTAGGGTCGAACTACTTTTCTACTGGCGACAGATGGATATTTAGATGCGTACCTCAGGAGATCAACCATTCAGTTGCAGAAGATGCGGCCTATATCGTACAGGGGCTAAGGTAATGGCAACTCCATCTGTCCAGACCATAATTGAAGCGATTGAGTCCGAACTGGATTCTCGCATCGTTAGTGGTGGTACATTGAGCTTTTTGGTTGGAGAAAATGAACCCACTGTTATCACTGACAGTCCTCCGAATCCCGAACGGTTCAAGAACTATAAGAACTATCAAATCGTTATTTTCCCTGACCCAAACGAACCGTTCAGAGAAGAAAACAGGTTGGGGGAAAATGTGTGGAGGCAGTATAGTGTCGGTTTTGTTCTGTACCAGAAATCAACCTCGTCCCGTCGGGTGAGTATATTCTCGAACAGCAACAATTCCACACGTGGCGTCGGTATGTATGAGTTCGCAAACCTTGTGATGGATGCTTTGCGAAACAATACCTTTGGTGGTGTGTGTGAGCGCAGAAGTGCGGAGCAGTTCGATACTCCAGTACTCGCACAGGTGGAAGATCAGTCCGCAGAACAGATTGAATTTACTTTCCGTTGTGAAACGCTTTCACAGATTACATCAGGTGCAATCGCATAAGGAGTTGAAAAAATGGCACAGGGATTCGACGGCAACGCGGCTATTAAAGAACAGTACAAGGGGTGGGGAAGTGTGACTCCGCAAGGTATCGGTATAGGCATCAAAGAGATGGATAATACCGATGTGGATATTGGCTTTGTCCAAAACCGCAGAGAGAACAAGGTTCGTGGAGCACGATCGCTGAACCCGGACCTTGTCACTAACGATTTCGCAAACCCCACTGGAGGTTTCCAGCATCAGCCAAGAACAGTAGAACTGATTCCTCTGGCTATGTCTCACTATCAGATGTTCGAGGGAAAAGGGACAACCGTAACCTCCGGCACCGTTTCTGGTACTTGGCTTTTCGCACCAGCAAATAGAACGCCGGACGCAGTGGGGTCACAGTGGGGAACTATGGAACTGCATAGTGATTGGGGCGGTGGAGGGGATGAGAATGCGTATAATACGCGTGACTTCTACCCTCTCACTCTAGAGGTTGGCTATGGCACAGTTGAAGGTGCCAATGCCGTCACACAGTTGCAATTCAGAGACGGATTTGTGGACACTCAGGAGTGGACACAATCTTTCGATGGCGACCTTATGGTTTCCCATGCACTTTCTTTTAAAGGAACTCAGGCAAACTTCGAACACATGAATGGTGGGGCAAACTTTGCTACAAACTACAAGTCCACATCTCTCAGGTTCGCGGCTTGGAATGGAACACTTACCGTTGCAGGAACCTCGAATACGAAACTTGATATTGAAGAGTGGAGTATGACAACCACAAATAAGGGCGAGGGTCGTGGAAGGATAGGAGCATACGGGTTCGGTCGGTATTCATTTAATGACTTTGAAGTATCTGGCGGTATGCGGTCAGAGTTCAAAGACTTCCATCTTTATCGAAAAGTTCTTAGCGGTTCAGTGTTCGCTATGACAATGCGTTGGGAAGCGGCAGGTGGAGACGATGACTGGATTCAGGTGCAGATGCCCAACGTCAGGTTTCGACCTGTCACTCCAAACATAGACGGTGGAGACAGTAACATACAGGTGAACTGGGAGTATGAGGCATTCGGGACAGATGTTGGCGGTGAAGGGACTCCTGCGGTAATCGTATCCCTACATGCAGGGTGGGGCACTCAGATAATGAGTATTCAACAAGGAACAGGTATCTCATTGACATAAGGGAGATGTTAGATGGCGGTTAAGAGTGCGTTGTATGTGTATCGTTGGTTCATTCCAACGGTGGAGATTGAAGAGGATCACCCTACGGCTTTCTTGATAAGACAAATGTCCAAGCGAGATATTGACGCGGTACAGGACAAGAAGCAGTCCACTGCTCTACTGCAGATGATGAGTGAGTACATGGAAGATGAAGAAACTTCCGAACGCGTAAAAGGGTATCTCGACCGTGTAGTGGCAGATCAGGGTTTCAATCGAGATATATATGGCAACTGTATCAAGGAAATCAAGAATATATATATCAATGATGAGTTTAAAGAGTCCATAACAGACAGAAAAGAGATCGTAGATTTTGTTGCAGGTCTTGAAGATGTATCTGTCGGTCAGGAACTAGATTCAGTCCTTTGGAGAGAAAGCGTACTTGACGAGGTAGAGTTACAAAATTTTACTCCGCAGTCTGGAACGGGCACCGTGTGTCGGATACAGGTAGAAAAGAAGGAGAAAGACGACCAGACTGCAAAACCTGCAAAGCAGGAAACTCTACTGTAGCTCCAAAGATAAACACGCGCAAGGGTCGGATGTGCTTTAAGTACTCCGACCCTGACACGCGCGAAAAACTTATCAAGATTGACGGTTCTGATGTCAGGGTGAGGAATGGTAAATCTTTAGTACAGCTATTGGCGGTTGCCAAAGAGCAGACCGAAGAGGTTGGCCGTTCCTTTTCTTTTGATGACGTACCTAGAATAACGGGAATGTGTATTTGGTCTTTCCCTTACGGAGAGCAAGAGATGAAAGCCGTTGATGTGATGTCGAACCTGATCACGGAACATGGCGTAGTGCTACCGTATCCAAATCTAGCCTATGATGAACAACCTGCTCTGTTTTTCCAGTTTCTGAATGTGTACCAAAAAGCAAAGTCGGACTTCATGGAGTTAACAATGTCGAGGATGGGTAATGGCACTTCTTAGAACTTTAGGTGCACTGGCGCGTAATATCAAAAGTTTTGCTATCAGAACTAGTGCTATAAGAACCAAGCAGGTCAGGGAGATCAGTGCTGACATCACGGATGCCGTACGACGAGAGTTACGAAGTGGTAACGACCTTCTCGGTCAGCCGCTTCATCCGCTAAGAAGTTCAACCAGAGCCTCTCTTGTTACAAACGACAGGCGACCTAACGAGATGGCTCTCGGTCCAAGACTGAGCTTTGGAGACGCACCGATGAAAGCAACAGGTGCAACGATAGAGGCCATTAGAGTAACGATTGTTGGCAACGAGGTCGTTGTTGACGTGAGGGACCCGAAGGCTAGGGAAATCTTGGAGATGCAACGCGTTCCAGTTCTCTGGAGAGCTACGAGAGAACAAAACAGACACATGCCTAAAATGCACGGCTTGAAAATGAAACCGGGGAAAACGTATTCTAGGGTTGCAAGAGAGCTTATACCGGATATGAGTGAGTACATGGAAGTTGTAAGAATCAGATTTGCCAAAGACATCGAACGTGCACTGAGGGAGACGCTATAATGGCACAAAGAGCAAGTACAGAGTACGGGGTAAAGTTAGGCATTGACACTACGGATGGGGTTAAAAGCGTCGGAAACCTGAGCAAAGGCGTTGACAGCTTCGGCAAGATACTTAAAAGAACTACTGCAGTTCTTGTGGCTTTTAAAATATCCAATGCAACAATACGTGGGTTTGGCAGGTTGACAAAGGCACTTGTTCAATCTAATGCGATGTTTGAAAGATTTGAGGTTCAGCTTAAGGTCTTTACTGGAAGTGCCGCTATTGCCAGTAGAGAGATGGATAGGCTTGCATTCGAGTCTACATTACTTGCCGGTGGTATCGAGGACTTGATAAAAGCCTCCACTGCTTTATCTACATTCGGAATGGACAGCCAGAAGTGGCTGAGGTTGGTAGCTGACACAGCACAGGCAACAGGACGTGCAGTTGATGACGTTGCTATAGCCTTCGGACGTATCATGTCTGGCGACCAGAGAACAAAACAATTCCTCACCACGCGTCGTGGTGATCTTTTAGAATTTGAAAGAGTACTCGCTCTTACTGGCAGTCGCGCTGAGGCACTTGAGGCCGCTTTCAGAAAGTTTGAAGGTGTGTCTGCCGAGATGGAAGGTACTTTTAGCCGACTGGCAGAAAACTTAGGTGACGTATTGTTCATAGCGGCTAAAATGACAGGCGAACCATTATTCGACCTATCAAAGAGCGTGTTGAAAAGCTTTGTAGACTGGCTAAGAGATCAAGTATTTGAGGAAGGAGGCAAAGAACTAAAGCAGAACACGATCTTTCACAGTATTGCGAACAGCATGCAGACCCTAGTAAGCGTAACAGAAAGAGCGATTAGCGTCTTTGGAATCTTCGAACAAGCTTTTACGGCTGTTCCGAACGCGCTTCGTACCATGGGTGGGGCCGATCCGATTGGTCCTACTACCTTAGGTCATGACATATTTAAGGGAATCCTTCAAGCAAGACTGAGTGCTATGCCCGGTGGATTGTCACCTGAACAAGAGATAGCGATGAGGGAGTCGATTATTCAGAGTTCCACCTGGGCTATTCGGAGTGGCGATTTTAAAGCTGGTAGACTTCTAGGACAGAAACAAATAGACGAAGTTCTGACCGGCATGCACGGTGGCACGCCAAGACAAGGAACATCTGGGGAACTAAGAGCACAGGCAAATTTTGACAGAGGTGTACAGGCTTGGGACAAATATGCTGAAAAAGTTAAAAGGGCAAGGATGGAACTTCAATTTATGACTCAGGGTTGGGATAAGTTCCAGAATCGTGGAGGCTTTCTACATATCAACCGAGAAAGGCTAAGAGGTGGGCAGGAACAACCTTTTGGGTTGGACTTCTCGGATGAATGGGATGAACAGTTTGAAGAAATACAGGAAGATTTTGAGCGTATAATTGAACGTGACGTAGAGGCCATCGACGATCGCTTCGACCGCAATAAAACGCTAAACGACCTCCTTTATGATATGGAAGTCGATACCATGAAGAAAATACGTGACGCTGAAGAAGATTTCGTAGAGGAAAGGCATGAATTAAACCTCGAACGTATTTCGGATATGAGCAGTATGTATGACAGGTTCATTGGAGATATAGATTTTTTCGGTAAAGGAGAGGATAGACTAGACCTTCAGATAGAAAATCTTGAACAACAGCTAAGAATTGTTAAGGGTCTAGAAGAACCATTGACACGTCAGGCAGAGCTAGAAAACAGGATACTGGAATTGCAGGCTCGACGCGTAAGCATGACGGACCGTATTAGGTTTGGAATAAAGGGGATTGTGAATGAGCTTGGGAACGCCGCTATTAAAGCAGGTGTGCTAAATGCCGTGCTGAACGCCTTAGGTCAGGGGGGAGGTAGTGGAGGTTTCTGGGGAATCTTCAAAACCGTATTGGGGATCGCCTCCACTGTACCTGGACCACATCAGCCCTTCACGGCTGGTGCATCCGCAGCATCTGGGTTTTTCGGTGGATCACCGGGTTTCCCTGCCGGTGGACCACCGGGTATCCGTCCAGATATGGGTGGGCCTCCTGGTGTCCGTCCCGGTTTTGGAGGTCCACCCGGTATCCAGGCACCTAGTTGGAAGCCAGCAGGTGTGAATATAATCAACCCAACCTTTGTTGGTAGCGATGCTGTCAGTATGGTCGAGGAAGCAACAACCTTAGCTGGTAGGAGAGTATTCAATGGCTGAGATAATTTATAAATTTGACAATACACCTTGGGGCGGTAGCGTAACAGACACGCTTAAAGTAGATGAGATGCCAGATTGGTCTCCCATAGGCCAAGAGGTGAAGGAGAACTTTATTCGGTCGAACAATGGCAAAGTGTGGAAATATGAGTGGTACCGAAAAGAGGCTGTAAACCTCTCGTTTAGGGGTGTGGGTACGGATGTTAGGAACACAATGGACACTCTGGTATCTGATGGCGTTTCTTTTCTGTGGATCAAGGACGTGAACGACGCAACTGCAGGTACGGGAACGATGGTCTATTCAGGTGGGGCTTTTCAATATCAGCCTCTTACACCTCAGCTAAACGACTTCGAGTTCCCAATGGAGGAACTCCAGCCATGAGTGCCGACCAATATGGGTCTATGTTTTCTGCGGATGCTGTCAAGTCCGTATCATTTCTTGCTGGAAATATCGTTGATGGTGTTACCTGGTGCGATAAAGAATACTGGGAAGGAGACGGTGGTGCTGGAGGAACAACGGGATATTATTGGACTCAGGCAATAGCACAGGAAATGGGCTATGACAATACTACTGGCACAGGACCAGCAGGTACATACAGTTCGCTCACGGTGCGTTTAAATTCAATGGGGGGTATAGGAGGCTCAGGTTATCTTCCGAGGGACGGTAGCCTACCTATGACAGGGCATCTGGAAACAGGTGCATATTACGTTAGGATAGGTGCTACATCAGATCCTCTTTACCACCTTCACGTAGAAGCTGATCGTGCGGCTCAACCGCTACTTTTCGTTCAGAATGACAGTACAACAGGGAACGGTGCATACATCAGTGGAGGAGACACGAGTTCACACTATGCTCTGTGGGTTCAGGACTATGCACAGGCTATTACGGGACTTTATGTGGATGGTGCAGGGAGCGTTGCCATTAATAGCACAACGCCAGATGCAAAGTTACATATCGTCGGTTCGAGTGCCGCATCGGGTGCGGCCTATACATCAGGTGCACAGCTTATCATAGAGGATGGGGGCGCGAACCAATACATACAGTTCAGCGCGGAGACAGGCGCAACCTCGTTATCTGGTCTTATGTTTGGTGACGATGATAGCGATGTTGGGTATCTGCTCTATGCCCATAGTAACAACAGTTTTGCCATAGCTGTGAATGCTGGTATCAGGTTTGGTATATCTAGTGCCGGTGCGATAACTTTCAATAGCGCATACACCTTTCCTGCCTCAGATGGAACAACGAACTATTTTCTACAAACAGACGGAGCAGGAACGCTCACTTGGGCATCGGCATCTGCTGGCGGCGTGGACGGTTCGGGAACGGCGAATTATATACCGAAATGGTCAGATAGCGACACGCTGACCAATTCGGTTATGTACGACAACGGCACAAGCGTCGGACTCGGAACCGCATCGCCCGCAAGCCAGGATTCAACGCGGGTTTTAGAAATATCTGGAACGGGTTTTCCCGCGTTGCAGTTTACGAAAACAGACGCAGGTACTGCAAACACAATTGGGACAATAGCATTTTCTCGTACAAATAGCGACGCTCTCGCAAAAATCGGTGCTACAACCGACGGGGCTACCGATTCGGCATATATATTTTTCCAAACACAAAACGCGGGCGGGAACATAACGGAACGCATGCGCCTCGACAGTACGGGAAATTTTTCCATTGGAACTATTAGCACGGACACGCCTCTGCGAGTAGAAAATGCCAGTGCAGGCGACAAAATATTGCACCTGACAAATAAAGGCGCGGCGACATTTGCGGTTACGCCTACTGGCACGGTATGGGATTTTGATGCTCAAAACAGCGGTGGGCAAATCGCGTTTAGCATTAATGAGAGCGAGGCAATGCGAATTAATGGTAGCGGCCATTTGGGTATAGGCGTAACCCCTTCGTACAATTTTCACCTTGAAGACGACGTATCGAATTTTTTGGGGTATATGAAACAAAACAATACTGGTAATCATGTTCTGGACATAGAGTCTGCAGGAACTAGTGGAAACATCCTCTTGCGCGGTCACAGTTCTTCTACTACACGTTTCCAATTAAACGATAATGGCGTCGCGTATTTTCAGGGAAATGTCGGCATTGGCACAACGTCGCCCGCCGACATGGTGCACATTGTCGGCGCGGATGGTGCGACAGCGCGAACGTCATGGCAAAATGCGACACAAGTAATAATTGAAAACGCGGGCGCGGCGTATTTGCATTTTTCGACGGGCAATTCGGATCATGCTGGGTTGACATTTGACGATGAGGCGGGCGTACAACGCGGCTGGGTCTATTATGATCATGGCACAACCTTCGGTACTACTGCCGATGCCTTAATATTTGGGACAGGCAGTACGACACGAATGGTCATTGATTCGGGCGGCGACGTTGGGATTGGCACGTCAACGCCCCTTAATACCGTCGACATAAACAGTTGTATGGGTTTGCGCCCGTCAGGGGCAAATGATATTTCGATTTTATTCGCGGCGTACCATAACGGAGCAAGTTGGGCGCATCAAAGTGCAAGCGTTGCCGCCAAAATATCAACATATTCAACGGGGTTAAGGTTTTCGGTTACCCCGTCGGGATCGGACGGGTCGACCTTTTCATGGGTTGATGCCGTATCCATTGACACGGCCGGAAGGGTTGGCATTGGCACAACGTCGCCCAGTAGCACCTTGCATGTATATGACACGTCGTCGGGGTCTACGGCAGGGATACGGGTTGAAAATAATTCCGGTACCGATTGGGGCATGGGCGAACTCGTATTTAATAACACTTTTAGCATTTATGATTTTGGCGCGTCAGATGGACGTTTGAATATTACAAACAGTGGACAATGCGGCATTGGAACGCAAACCCCAGCAAGCAGGTTGCATGTTGCCTCATCTACCACCTTCAGCGCAGGTTCTGTTTGTCAGCTTGAAAATTCAAACTCTTCAACGACGAGTGCGCTTAATGTCCTTTATGCAGGGTATAGCAATGCCGCACCAAACAATACATCGCATCGTTTTCAGATTTGGGTTGATAGTTCGGCTATTCGTGCAACTATGTACTCCAATGGCGATTGGGAAAACCAAAACAATGCATATGGAGGGCCTTCAGATAGTCGCCTTAAGCGCGACATTCAAACCGCGCGAGACTATTGGGAGGATTTCCAGTTGTTGAAGTTTTGTAAATATCGTTGGGTTCAAGACGGTGAAGGTGGTGCGCGGTATTTTGGTGTGGTTGCTCAGGAATTGCAAAAAGTGTTCCCGAGTTGCGTGTATTCAGGCACAGATGGAATGTTGTCGGTTAAATATTCGGTTTTGCAAACGATTGGCATGAAAGTTACGCAGGAAATACAGTACAGAGTTGAGACTTTAACTTCAAATTATCACACTCTCGACACCCGCATCGGAGTCCTCGAAGAGGTTGGTATGGGGCGTGTGGCAGTAAATGAAACGAAGATCGCAGAGCTTGAGACTAAGGTTGCTGATCTCGAAGCTCGTATCTCAGTCCTTGAAGCGGCCTAAGGTTGATGTTATATTTAGATCGTCAACCGACACAATTAACGGAGGTGCACGATGGCACTGACAGAAGCACAGGCAGAACTCGTAAGGCAGGTAGAATCTCTGCGTAATAATGTTGAGTCGCACTTAAACCAATCGTCTCAGCAGTCGGAGAACGTAGCCCGTCAGCTTATCAGTTCTTTGGACGAGCTTGGCACATTAACATCCGGTGACGACTACGAAGCCGGGTATGGCGACGGTGCGGCTGGTACACTTGCAAAGACAGTGACCGATGAGGTCGCTTCTGCCGAAACGGTCATCACTGAACTGTGCGCGGTATGTGACAAGACGCGTGATGAAATCAAGAACGGGTAACAGATGGAAGGTTTATTCGATATTCCCTTGAAAATCTGGTTCAGATACCGAGAGATTGAAACAGTAGAGGGAACTGTGGAAATAAAAGATGTTTTTCGTGATGATGCTCGGTCATTATACGAAATGTTGAGTATGTTGAACTCCAACGATGGGGATTATAAGGGCAAGTTCAGGACAATTTCCAGGGTCTTGGATAAGTCCAGAGAGATTTACTTTGACTCAGAAGATGTCGAGTTGGAGGGCAAGCAGACTGTTGGAGTTATAAAGCTCAACGTGGACGAGCTTGAGCTTATCGAACATCTTATTGACAAACCACCAGAGAAAGCAGTGGTTGCCGGTCATACTAATACCACGATTATGATGTTTGATACATATATTAAGCATTATAAAGGGGAGTTCCCTGAACTCTTTGGGAAGGACAAGAAAGACGATGAGGATGCCGACGATTCCGCACTGGAGAGCGCATCGTCGGAAAAGAATGGTGAATCCGCAACAAAACACAGAATAAAGAAACAGGCTACCAAATCGAAAGAGGTCGAAGATGAATCTAAAGAACGTGGTTCCCGTAGCGAAGTGGGTGATGGGGAAAGTCGGATGGAAGAAAGCCGCTAAGTCTACTGGCTGGTCTGCCGGTACGGTTACAGCAGTTGGATTGCTTATGGAGGCAGGTATACCAACAGGGCTTGCACTGCCTCTCAGTGCTGTTATCACTGGTGCACTGAATGGGCTATATCAGTGGGTGCGTCAGTATGATTATCTTGGCGATGAATCGGAATAAACCGAAAACCCAAAAAGGAGTGGAAGCATGGGTGTCGTGTTACCTTTGAGTAAGAAATCGTGGATGATTCCTGTGGAGTATTTTGATCAGAATGAAGGTGAGAAGGTCGTAAGGGAAGAAGAAGCGACGTACCGCGACGATGGTGGCAATTTGATGATGCTGTTGACGCAGATCGACTTCGGAACAAAGAAACACCGTCGGCACCTGGAAAAGGCGCACTCCATCGGTGTGAAGTTCAGAGAGTTTAATTTTGAACATGCCAACGACAAGGCATATGAGGAAACGATGGAGGTTGAGTATGAAGAAGCAAAATATCTGCACGATCTCATTGTTAAAGAGACGCTACAGGTTCGTGGAATGTCGATGATAGAGACAGTGATGCACTACAAGAATTGGTTTGCGGAGCAATCCGAACCAGAGGATGAATGATGGCTTCCAATTATACCGAAGCAAGGAAGGAACCCACAGGTTATAGGCACCTGCTTTCCTTGAAATGGAACGGTGACAGCGTGGACTGGACGTCGCAGGTGCTAAAGTGGGGCGCAATCCAGAGAGAAATGTCGAACTGGCGCAGATCGTATACGGGCGGTAATGATTCTCTGAGATTCGCAGATACGGACCAGACGCTCTGGGGGTCATTCAAAGGACCGAACGGAACGGAAATGCTGTGGTCTGAACTGGAATTAGAATCTAAGCTGGCTGGGCCAGATGGAACATTTGGATTTCCTACTGGAACGGATTCGGCAAAGTTCGGTCTGTTTAAGTTCGGTGAGATGCGCTTTGGTGATGTACTCTTTTCCGGTATGATTAACAAGGCGAGGACGTTGGAAATGTCTGTGCAAGATAATGAGATCGAGTTCTCGCTTGCAGATGACATCGACGTACTACGTACCGCTAAGTTCATTTGGGATTATACGAATATAAGCAGGGAGGCGGGGGTAGGGTTTAGCTATGGTACTGTACTAAAGGTAGTTAATAGTACTACCTTTGTTATAGAGGAAAGTTCTCTCAGGGAATTTCGCCCTTATGTCAATAATCTCGATATACCAGCCGACCTTGAGAACTACACAACGAAGTGGCAACGGCTCGGAAAGTATGGTATTATCGGTACTGATGCCATACTACCCGGGGATGTCCTGAAATTCAACAGTGTAAATTACGAGAGTGGCGACGCAGGAAGTTTATTACTTGAAGAACGTTCTTACGGTGTAAACTCTGGATCATTTCTGGTCGATTCTGGTGTTGGAACATTCGGAACAATTACAACAACACGTCGATTGCTTGATGTAAACCCTGGAGATTTTATTTACCTGCGCGATCCTCTGGTATTCAAGGGTAACCCTGCTGAGATTGTAAAGGACATGGTTAGTGGACCAAATACAAATGTGAATATTCCGGGTGGATCAATTTCGGGAACACATTACGACGCCGCATTCTCTGCGTGCGCTCCTATGGTCTTTGAACATGAGATAAGAGATGATTCCGAAGGTGCTGTTCTTAGAACCATACAGGACATATCAGAGCCGGTGGAGGCAGACTTTTGGTTTAATAGATACGGGCGTTGGTGCTGGCTACCTTATAGGCCATTGGGAAACACAAAGCTCGACGTTATAGCAGACTATTACGATGCCGTAGTCTCGCCTATACCAGGTGTGTTCTTTGGAACTGGGAATATAACTGGAAGGTTTACGTGGAGAGAAAATGTAGAGGATATTTACACTGATATAACGCTTGATTATGACTATAACGTCTCAGAAGATGAACCCGCATTGGCGTATCGCGGTTTATATGAATCGGAAAATCTAGAGACTGCCACGAAATACAATGGTATGCGTCGTGTAAAAACAATCAGATCAAATTGGATAAAAGATGATAATGACGCGGTTATCATTGGAGAGCGTTGGTTGCGGAGACATGGCACAGCACCTCAGAAGGTAGTCCTCAACACATCTCTTTACGGTCTGGAGTCTGATCTGGGAGACTTGCTAGATATTACTCACCGAACAGGTTCATTGACGAATGCAATGTTCACCGTTGAGAGTTTGAATATGAACCTCGACGAGGACACAATTACTTTGTCGTTGAAAGAGAATGAGAACAGGAAGGGTTACGGATATTGGAATAGCGTTCACGCAGGTTCTACGCTAGACCATGATGTATCTGGCACATCTCCTATGGGTTGGAGTTGGGCTTTTCCGAACTCTGTCGGTTCTCATGGCACGATTGACAGTATAGCCGCGCACACTGTCATAGGTCTAAGAGACACGGAAGGGGATATTCCAAACATCGGAGAAGGCGGGTTGACCTACTATGTTGCGATTGGCTCTGCTGAGATTTTGAAGGTTAATAATGCACCTGGCGACCCAGTAAATATGACGCGCGGGGTTGAGACAACATATCAAGGCACGCCTTCAACAGGCGATCCGTGGATGGCGTGGCCTATGGATTCTAACGGAGATATATTGCCGTTTTGGAGATACGGAACGCTTGGCGGTACAGTTCTTGAAAAAACACTTGGAACGGCTCACAATATTGACACCGGCTCTTATGGAACGGTGTGGAGGTTATTCTAATGCCTGACAATTTACCACTGGATGACAGTGCGCGGTTCGCAACCGCTCAGATGATGCCATTGGGCGACGAAGAAGTCAACGCCCTTTGGGGTAGAAAGATGGCATGGAACGATGGCCGTGCCATCGGTGCTTGGGGTACTCTGTTTGCGGAAAAAGTAAGCAACAATCTCGCGTCGGCATGGGTAGAATTTGTCGGGTTTAATCAGCTACCATCTGTGGACTGGTACCAGTATCGTGGAGGTTCGCAACCAGCTTTTGTAACAAACTCCAGTGACACGATTGGCCTCCATCTCGGCATCTACCCAATCATAGAGGGGGGTACTAGGTTTACGTGGTCTATTTGGGGTGATGCTCAGGAAGGAACGCTCATAAATTTCACAGACTACGGAACGTGGCAGAAGGATTTTGGTACGATTATATATCGTCTCAGGGGATGGTGAGATAGGGAGCGTGTCAGGCACAAAAAAAGCCCGACCTCGATGCACGTAATGGCATCTGGTCGGGCTTTTTACTTGATCGGCCTAAGGATATGCAATGTATTTAGGATAGACTATTCGACAACCGAGCTATTCTCACAGTCCGCTTGGGATGACGGTGTGTGATACGTGCGGTGAGCGTCACCAGACAAGAAGCGATTGAGGAAATTGTCGATGTCTCTACCTGGGAACTCACCGCTTATTACTCGCCTTGCTCTAACCAGAAGATCCAGTGCTTCTTGAAACTCTGACCTGCAAGTTTCAAGCTGATCTTCCAAATCTTCGAAGTCCATAATGAAATCCTCATGTGGACGATCATCTATGACTGGTTCGTGTGTTCCATACCTACAGGCATTAAAAATCCCCTCCATCTGGTCGGGTTTTATACCGTTCTCCGTGCATAACTTCACCACAGCTTCGGCAATATGACCAATCCAGTGTCGGTGCTGGACAAGTTCTTTCTCTAGAATATCTTCTTTAATCAAAACAAACCCCTTTGTAAAAGTTTATCACAGACGAAATGGTGTGCCATCATAATCGCGTCACAAGTATTGTCGTTAATCTTCTTATCGACACGGAATATGGCTCGACACTCGAGTTTCGTCTTGTCCTTGTTCTTCGTACCCTTCCATTCCTGAGGTCGAAGCATTGTTATCGGTATACCTTCAGGTACTCCTAGCATGCAAGCACTGATAGCCCAAATCAACTTCTTCAGATAGTCCTTGTTTCTACCAGTACGGTCTGTGTGTCTCCATTGGTAGTCCTCTATGACAACATAGCTAGGCGTGTATTCCTCGCACAGGTCTTGGACGTTAAACATCAACGTCCTTAACCTATCTAGGTCGCTACCTTTATCGCCACCGGACCATGTTTTGATTAGACCGCTTTCTCTGAGCTTGTCGCTATTAGAGAGACACGCCCATCCTGTGTAGTTTATACTAGGGTCGAAGGCTAAAATATATTTGTTCGGATCAACCATCAAAGCCTCGTGTTGAATGAGTCCTCTACATCAAAAAGGTCGGGCTGGTATATCACCGAATCGACTTGGTCCTGCGCCATCTTTGCAAAGTCGGGTCCCATATCTCCACCAAAGAACTGCCTACCCATAGCCTTTGCAACCATCAATGTCGTTCCAGAACCACACATCGGATCAATTACCAGATCGGTTTTGTCAGTGCACAAAGTTATCGCCCACTCTGCCAATCTTAACGGGAACCTGGCAGGGTGGTCAAGACCTTTACGCGATGAGTCAGGGCTGATAGCTACGACATTTGGTAACAGCTTGCCGTCAGGGTGCAACTCAATCTTCTTATGGTGCTTCATTTCCTTATCATCATTCTTTAAGGATACATCGTCACCTTTAGAGTGCATCCGACTTGTCATCGCCTCTATCTTCCTGACAACACCGCCTCCGAACACATACCGCTGTCGAGTGCTCTCGGAATACTCGCCACGTATGCGGTCGGGATAATATTTATAATCCGTTGACTTTGAAAACAGAAAGATGTGTTCCCACCAGTCCTGTAGGCATCTGTTCTGTCTCGGAATACCGGCCAGTTTAAACCACTTTGCATCTTCTACCAAGTGCCACCCTGACCTTACAACTCTGAGCAGTCCTTCATAGTTTGTAGTCCTGACCGTTCTATTCTCCCTCTTATCGTTGATAACGATTCCTACTATTCCATCATCTTTCATAACAGGGTTGAGGCATTCGAACAATGTTTCCCAGTACAGCTTTATGAATGGCTCACCAACGCCACCGTCGGTAACCTTAGACTTATCTTTGTTTCGATAGGTCATCAGGTCCTCGTACGGTGGAGAGGTGAAGCAGAGCTGAACCGAATCATCGTCAAGCATCGGTATAGAGGTCTGGAATGGTGCGTTAAGGATCACTTCCAGACCTCGCCAGACTCTTCTGCACTGAATGGTTTCGCACCTTCTCTTCGGCTGTAAATCATCTACGTTGCTCCCTAGGTACTTCACTGGGTGAATTGACGAATCGCGTCTGTGATCCAATAAACCCGAGCGAGCGTTCGCCCTGAGCATTGTTACGCGCCTTGTCTATATTTACATTCACTCTCCGAGCGTCCTTCTTGTCTTTGTAGAGGATAAGAAGGTTATCGGTGTGATGCTTGAGTGCCTTAGACTCTCTAAGATTTCTGCCTGTAGGCTTCTGGCTGTCATTGTACCGACCACCCCAAGCCTCGTCTAGTTGCGATAGCGCGAATACGTGTATACCATTATCCTTTGCTATCTTCTTGCAAGTTCTCCCGATCATTGATACCATCTGTTCTCTATTGCTCTGGGCGTTTAGTGACATATCTGCCAACTGTATATAATCAACTGCCATAGCACCTATTCCGTGCTTCCTGACCATATACTTCGTCTTGGCTTCTATGGCTTCCATAGCCCACGTGTTGCACTCCACAAAGAAGTTTCTACTGGACGACTGTTCTATCCTGTCCATAAGGGCTGTAACGTCTGCCCTTCCCTCACGTATATCTGTGAGTCGGATATGGCTGTCAGAAGATAGGCACCGCATAGCAGTAATGATACTGTCCATTTCCAAGCTAAACAACAGGACAGGCACGTCGAGGTAGTGATTGATGTGCTTCAATACCCCCATTACAAATGCGGTCTTTCCTATGGATGATTCACCTGCAACGATGGTCATATCAGAACCATACAGTGGTCCAATAAACTCATCCAATGAACTCAGTCCTGTATTCAGCTTCATAACCTCGTCCATATTCACCATCTGGCGAATCATCTTGTGGTATATATCTTCCAGCGACTCGGGATCGTCCTCTACGCTGTCCATCACGTTCTCTATGGACTCGTTAAGGTATCCCAGCAGAAACTCACTGTCAGCAGGTTGCTCTCGAAGGAGACCTTCAAACTTCGTGTTTAGATGAAACAAACGCCTGAGCTTTACCTGCTCGACTAGCTGTGAGTGCCAGTACTCAGCCTGAGCCGAGGTGGTAACGTCACTGGCTATCTCTGCAATCTCAAAGGCGGGTACTTTATCGCCATGTCCTTTCTCAACTATGTCGAGGGTGACACTGACAATATCTATATCCACGCCTTTATCATCCAGTTCACACATTGAACACCAAAGCAACTTGAGGTTCGTGTGATGAAACCACTGTGGCTTCATCCCACGACCTCGGAAGAAAGAGATACAGGTCTTATCAATGAGACAGGTGCCAATTACTAACCTTTCGACTTTGTTATCGAAAAAGTACGGCAACTTGTTCATTATCACTCCCCGTAACGCCTATTAAGTTGGTGCCATACAGAATCGGACTTCTTCATATTATATCCAACTCCGTCCATTATATCGTCTATGTTTTTCTGAGCTTGCTTTTGTGTTACCCGACCTTCCCAAAGCCAAGCAATAAGCATGCTGAACCACGATTGGTTTAACATGATAGCTCCTTGATTTTATTCTTTAGAAAGGTCTGCATAACGGCCAACCACATCTTTGCCTCGATACCCCTAGGGTGGTCATTGAGACCGTGTCCTCTAATGTGGCACTCGGCAAATACTTCTTCAACCTGGTCTAGAAGTACTCCTTCCATTTTAGCGGTGTAACATGACGACCATTGAAACACGTTGCCGTCATGTACTCTCGCAAAAGGACAGATGGGACTTCTGCTATCTGTCACGTATGTTTGATCGAAACAACACCGGCATTTTTCAAACCGTTCATCGTTAGTGCAGAATGTAAGCGTAAGAACGCCAACACTCTTTCCGTCTACCCACGAATCGACTGCCTTAAGCAGTGCCTGACACGCTTTTGTATCCAAGTCCTGAATAGGGTAGTTGGTTTCTCCCAACAAGTCAATTTCTAACCATTCTCCGTTCTCTCCTTTGTTACCTTGCCCCCACGTGTAGAACATCGCACGTTGAAGAGAGGTGACAAATCTTTCGGTTGCTTCTTTCATATGTAAAAGATTCCATACCGTAGAAGTACCGGAAGGATTCTTTTCGAGAGATAGGCATTGGTTCTTGGATGGGAATGGGACTCCATCATCTGTGAGTTCCATATACCACCATTTCCCCTTAAAAGCTATGACAGGTTTCGCAGTTGACGGGCACTCTTTTATAATGCTTTTGCATATCAGACCGAACTCAGGAATATCTTTTAAGAGACGGTCAAAGTGCTCTAGATGTGTCAATCCACGACTCCTATGATATAGTCAATGAGGTCTACATAATTTCTGTGCTGAATACGTTCTGCGAGATACATCGCAATGCTAGAGGGTACTATCTGTTCATTTATGCACCTGGTGAGGTGCTCTATCTCGGACACGTGGTGATTCCTCATGTCCTCAAGCAAATCCTTCTGTTCTTCAATCATCTCCACGGTTGACTTCCTCCACTTCTGTTTTTGTGGTATCGCTATATTCCACATCGAATGTACCGTGTTCACCATTAAAAATCCTCTCTGCTTCAAAACCCATATTCTCTATGAGGTCTTTAGCGTGGGTTTCTGAGTACGCTTCGATCTTGCCAGAGACTTCCATAGTCATCTCAACACGGAATCCAACCTTGAACTCTGACTTCGGTATGAGTTCTTCCAGCTTATTGAGAACGCCCATATATTTTAAACGCTTTTCGGCTACAGTTGTCTGCCAGTCTCGACATTCTCGCTGAACCTCAGCTATGGACGGTGGGGTTTCAGACTCATCCAGAAGCATAGACACGAATCTTGGATTTGAACCCATCGGGAACATATACTTCAGATCCTCAACGATTCTCGTCATTTCCTCTGCAAGCTCTTGGACTTCATAGTCATCTAAAGCCATTACAACCTCCAAAGAAAAGGCACAGTGCAATAATTGCACTGTGCCTTAGATTATTTGTTAATGTTTACCCAATCATTACACCACAGGTGCATAGGCATATTGAACTGATTTCTAAACCTACGCTGTATGGGCTTGGATGGGTATAATTGTCCGACCAATATCATGTTCAGATACGGTCGGCTTATATTCCAGTCTCTCGCAAGTTCTGTGATATTGTAACCTTCTGAATGTATCAAAGCTCTTGCAAGGTCCCAAGGTCTTACTCGCATCCCTCTCATATATCCTCCTATTTAGAGAAGTCAGCAAGTACCTGTTCAACGCTCTTGCCAGTGAGCAATTCGCGGTATGCCTGTGTAAGTTCCTTCAGGCACGATTCCATCTGCTCAACTGGCACATCCGACCCGCCAATTAGATTATACTTCTTCTGGATTTTCAACGTGACCTTGAGTCCATCCATCCCAAAGTCTTCATCCATAGAGGTGACAGCGTTTTTTATCTTCTCTGAGATGCGACTAGAATCAACCTCGGTATCTTTAGTCGACTTTTCTTCGGCTTTCGGCTTCTCATCCACTCCAGAATTACCTTCCACCTGGGTGCCTGTGGTCACGCTTGCATACAATCGCTTCAATCCATCCATCAGACCGTTATGTTTCAAGGTGCCGATCAATTTATTGATATGCGACTCTGACAGCATAGAAGCGTGAGGAGAACCTTCATCGTCCAAAAATGTAGAAGGATCAACCTTCGCAGTCTCTTTGATGAATTCGACCATCATAGAGTCTGATACGATGGCTGGTACCTTGACTTCCAGAGCAACGCCAAGTCCTTTGATCTTCTGAGACCACAGAATATTCAACTGCTTGGACAGCTTCTTATTATTCTGGGGTTCGGGCTTGGGTTCTTCCTTCGGTGCCTCCAGAAGGTCGCCTTGTGCCTTAGCCTCGTCGACTTTGGCGTTGTATTCTTTGCGTGCGTCTTCATCACGTTCTTCATTGTGGTTAGTCTCGATATGCGTTTCAAGAGCAACTTCGGCTTCAAAGATGTCGCCACAATACTTACACGCCCAAGCAACGCTGTCAGGCATATCAGACTTCGGAGGGTTGACATTCTGCTCCAGAGGCAGGTCTTCGGGATCGTCTTTCACAGGTGCAAATTCTGCATCCGACGCTTCTTCCTGTAAAATCTGATCCGGTGGCGCAGTCACAACTTCCTTGCCACGATACACAGGCGATCCGTCCTCGTCTGTCTCTGCTCCTACCTCGTCAGCGAGATACAGACCACTGATAAGATCGGGGCAAACAATACGAGCACAGTCAGCGATAGCTCTCCACCTCAGCATAGCCTTTGGGTATTTGCTCCAGTTCCCTTTACCTGCAAGACCTGCCATGGTAGCATCTGCCATTGTCCACGTGATAACGGTAGCTTCTTCATCGCCGTCACGCTTCATTGTGCAGGTAGCAGCGCCATTATCTTGGTGCTTAACGTGATAGTGCACGGAACCGTCTCTCCGAATGAGAGCTAACATTCCCTGACCATCTATTGAAAGATTCACTCCACCTTGTGAAGGTATGGGGTGAATACGCTCAAGACTCCAGATAGGAGGGACTTGCATCTCACGACCTTTCAGTATGATCGCAACGGTTGCCTCCTGTCTTACGGCACCTTTAAAAAGACCTGACTTTATTGCCAGCGACGCCATTGTTCCTGTCTGCTTGAACTCTTCATCCGTTGGAAATCCAACAGCAAACGGGTCGGCCTTGATAATTTCACTCATTAACGTGCTCCTATGAAATTAGAAATGGTCTCTCTAACACCCAGTCTAAACATTTTGGTCTGCTGACCATTCATAGACAGGTGCTTCTCTACTTCCTCTACTTCTTCTGCTAACAGTTCGATGTGTGCCATTACACTATCTGAGTATGACACATCGTACCTGTCTTGGTACATCTCTGCTTGCGTCCGTAGGAACAGTGCGAATGCCTTAGATTTTTCCTCGTCCGCATTCATTACAATCACCTCTTTTCTACGGGGCAAGGTTTATCCTCCTTTCTAAGCGTGATATGTCCATCGCGAAGGTCGACGAAAATCTCTGCCAATGCCAAGCCCAGGTCTAAGGCTACTTGCTCTGTCTCTGGGTCTAACCAAGTTTTGACAAACTCATCTGCCAACTCCTGAACGGTGTATTTTCCAGAGTTGATGTACTTCAAACAGGACCTCCCCTCTCTTTGTCCATAGATTTCAACGCGTCTTTGATTCTCGCTGGAATGACGACTATGTCGTTGCAGACATCGCAACACCTTCCATCTGCGACGGGTTGAGCGTTGTGACCGTATTGTGTTCCGATATTTTCTTTGCAGATGGAACACTTCACAGCACTGGGCATATCCTACCTCCTTGGTATACAACCTGGAAAGCGGTCTCGCCACTGTGTGTTTCACAGCTGTCCGCACTTCCTGTATGGAGGCTAACCATCCACCTCCAGGGTCTTACTTGTCCATTTATTTTATGTTGACACCTCTCCGGTTGGAGATATTCCACCTGTATAAGGCACATACGGCATCCGAGAGTCGTCTGCTCTTTTGATACTTGCAAGCAGATAACCATCGGGCAACCCAAGAGGTTCAACATATAATTCGACGTCATCATAGTCCTTGCTATTCCGCAAAAAGCTTAGCAATCCCATCTGTTGACGGATAGGTGCTTCGATTATCGCCTTTACAATATAGGCTTTCATAGGTTTGGCCTTTCATCAGTTTTAAGACTGCGAATTGTCTGAATCGTTACCGTTAATCCTGTCTACTATTTCTTTCAGTACCCTCTCAGGGTACTCCAACCTATAATAGGTGCAAAAGGAGAGTCTCAGGTCTAAAACGGTCTCCCCTGTATTAACCCGTATCAGCGCATACTCATCGTCGTGGATGCTTCCCTTAACAACTACACTACTGGCTTCCATTCCAACCTCCCAACATTGAAAATTACGAGCCGGTGCTGGCGCACTCGAGGGTCCTCCTGTGAGTTAATAACCAACACCGGCCGTGCCTAGAAACTCTTTTTACTGCTGAGTACGACCTCCTTTCCCTAGAATCCTACTCCGTCTGCCATAATTCTACCAGCGACATCATCCAAGCCTCGACGGGCAGATGCGTATCGACTTGACTGGCTGTAAAGAGTTACTCCCTGTGTCACACCGAAGATGCTGTGAGGTGCCTGAGGGTATGCACGTTCATCATCCAGAAAGGGAAGAACCTCTGATGCTTGCTTGCGGTTCATGTACTTCTCTAAACGCTTCTGAACTCTCTCGCGCGTGTCAGCAAATTCTTCAGTCTGGGCAACAACGATGCGTGCTTTCATCTGACGCTCACGTTGCTCTCGGTACTTTTCATAACCTTCAAGTACCCGACACAGCGCATCTAGTACCTGGTGCGGTCCATCGCCTCTGTGAACTGCTGACAACTCGATGCTGTCTTTGTTACCCCAGATCTGATGGTTACCGCAGAGAAACCTGTACAGTGTAGTCAGGAAACCGATGCGTTTCAAGGCCAATTCTGAGTTCCAAGCACAGATCAGGTGGAAATATTCCTCACCATTAACCTCAAACCCGGTTCGTTCATTGGCAATGAAGATGAACTCATCATTCTGTCCAGCATACAGGCCGGTAGCCTCTGCATCCATCTGTGGAAGGCCACCTCGCTGTCCTGCCAACGTACCTGCTGGTACATAACCCATAGGCTCGGAGACTTCCCGAACGCGATTGGCTATGTCCAGTGATGGCAGACGGCTGTACTTGTCGGTGTAGAATGCGCGAACCGTATCCATATTCTCAGACGAGAGAACATTCATTACAGTGTTGCCGTTGTTGTAATGCTGAAGCAGTCGCTCGTTGAGTACAGAAGCGGCCAACAGTGGATTGAGTTCGTTGACGAAACCCGCAGGTGCTTTTGCTTTTCCGCATAGCTGACGGAAGCTCAGATCATTCAGATCATATTCATCCCCACCGGAGCCGATGCGAAGCGTATCCTCAGATGTCACGAATACCTCTGGACGTGTTTCGAGCATCCTAACTTCTGTGGTATTCGCCTCACGATTGCGCAGAAAGTTTATATACGCATCCCAGTTGGGAAACTTCTCATCGTCGGAACGGTTAAACATCTGCTTCGATGCGTGTTGTAGCGCACCAGTTGGACTATCGTCGATATGTTTCACTGTCATAGATTCCATATCACAACCTCCATAAAGTTAGACTGGGTTGGACTAAAATAAACAAGGTCGGCACTCAAGCGGATTCCCCAATCCTCGTGCCGACCTTGGAAATAATTACCTTCTCTTCGAAACCACCTCTCACCGGTGGTTCCTCCCCATCAAGAAAGGTACTCCCTTTCCTAACGGATTTAATTTTTACTGCGTGCTATTCCTCCTTCCTACACGAAATCGTATGGTGTTAATTGTTCGGAGGCGTGCAAGATGACGTACTCAAGTTCTTCCGCGTGTTTTTTCTTGAGATTGTCGATCTCTATTTCTCTACCCCTCCACGAAATCTCTTCCCATTCAATCCAGTGTCCGTGACCTGGGTACTCGTGAGTAGCCCTTTCGCCAGCGTGTATTTCTGCGACTAGCTTGATCTCGGCACCGTAAAATGTCCTGTGAATTGTCGAGATTTTTGTTCCCATCAAGACAACCCTACTGCACTGTTACTGTGTTGGAGGTATATTCTCCCTCCATTGTTCATTGTTACCCTAAGCTCAGAAACGCCAATACATTTGAACGCTTCGACGAGCTTCGAGTTGACAAAGAACTCGGCTTCTTCAAAAGAGGATGTTACACGTGCTGATGTGTTCTTTCCGTCTTTTGTAACTTTGGTGATTCTCATATTCATCTCAACCTCTGAGTATTAAAAAAGAGAAGCACCGGAAGCAACACACAGGTGTCGTGCCGTGATCCCAAAGTATTGCCACCGGTGCGAAATGTCAATCTTTATAGAAACTCTCTCGACCACATAGCAGATGCCATCAAGACCTCCCATTGTTGAAATGAACTCGACTGTCAGTAACTTCTTCAACGGGAATCTGGACCGCCTCGCCGTGCACGGTCTTGACAATACACGGAGACCCCAGAGAGTTCGGGATTTCTATACATGCAATGTCGTCCATATCACAATCGAGTGCGACAGCTTCTGCGTAGAGCCTGTTCACGACGTCGCATACGTCACCGACGTGTTCATGGTCGTAAAGGTTTATCCGGTTGTAAACATACACCATGTTAAAACCTTCACTTGTTTGGTACTCGAAGCCTACTCCTTCGTTCACACATTCCTGAAGGAAGCTTCCGACCTCTGAACTTTTACCAAAGGAGAACAGAATTGTCCACATCGGAAGTTCGAGTTCTGGCACCCTATTTTTTGCGTCTACCGCTTGAATGCCGAACAGTGACGACCATGCCAGAACATTGTGAACCTGTGCACGTTTTTCCTGTGTGCCTTCGTTCACGGCTCTGAGCACGTTTTCGAAATTCTCTCTGCTCATATAAACCTCTCGGGTGGAGCGATGTAATACTCCACAGGTTGTGATTTAGAGTACTGTATGCGTAGGATAGACGATCCATCCATCAACAGTGCTCTTGATTTGAGAAAACTACCTGCCTTCTGCACCAGTATCATATCCTTTACACGAATACCGGATTTCTTTAAGTACTCGTGTGCTTCTTCTTTGGGTATCATCACCGGTAGGCTATTCTCTGGCAGGTCCTGAATGTTCACATTAACCACCTCCTTTCCTTGGTACGTTTTGGTTACCCATTTGTGTCAGAACTTCGGAAGTTCTGACACAATTCACCTACTCCCCAGTAGGATCGTCAGTGAGCTTGTGTGTTATAAGTTCTGCGAACTTCTTCTCACTTCTAAACACGGTGCGTCTATGTTCTTCCTCTACTTCAATAGACCATTTCTCTAGGCTATAAGGTGCCTCGTCCGAGTCGTCAACGACTCGGAGCTGTTCATATCTCTGGCACATCTTATCGAACTCATCGAGTGCTTTTTCTTCCGACCAGTAAAGGTGGATTAAAACATCGTGACGCATGTTTATAAGCGCGTATGCGGTTTTTCTGTATCCGACTGACATATACAATCTCCACCCTACGTAAAAGAGGCCGTGCACCTAAGGAATGATTTTGGTAGGGATCAAAGATCATTATTGGTATAGTGCACGGCCTCACGATGTCGCTGTTTTATGACCAGAACAGCGCATCAATCACATTTCGCCAGTACCACGCCTTGTGGCCGACGAATGTAAATCCATTTATATACAGTGCTACAATAGACACTGCAACGAAGAACGTCAATATAATCGCCGTAGTGATGGTTGCCAGTGTTACGTTCTTCAGGCAAGGCACTGCCGTGATGGTCTCTAGAAACTTCAAACTTTCTGCTTTTCTGGTTTCTAGGCGACCGTTGCGACAGTCCTGCCAAGTGAGACCAATTATCCGGTCTGCCATTGGATTCTCCTGTTTTATAATAAACCTTTAACAAAATGAACTGGGTTTGAACCCCTCACCGCAGTTGCACCAGCAAAGGTGATCGGCTTCCAGAGACGGTGTGCATTCTTTTTCATTCACACCCATGAGCTGTACTACGAGAATATCGTTGCTTTCGCCACAGCACGGGCATCTGATACCGTTTGCCCTGTATAGGGCAACCAGCTCAGGACCTATCTTTCCGTTTACACATTCTACCTGTGCAATGGTGACTTCACCGTGTTCCTTCATAGTGAACCTCCATTTGGTACGCTTTGTAAGCCCTCGCCAGTGCTCTTTGCACCTGGGCTTCTTTCCTGTTTGGCTGGTATGATTATAGAGGTACCAGCCGACCTCTCAGAAGAAGTGGAAAAGAAGTATGATCGTAGCTGGTATAGCCACAATCAGCGGTAGATAGTTAATGTACTCAGAAAATTTGTTCACTATCCGAACTCTGCGCTTTGCTTTGCGTCGAATCATTAACAGGTGTCGATGATCGTATCGCTTGACCATTTGCTTCCTCCGGCTGAAGTGTCACCAACTCGTGTGAAGAAAAGACAACAGCGAGCTGACCGTTAAGCAGGTGTAAATCAAGATCGAGGTATGCTTTCTGTCGTGCGCTGAGTTTATCATAATCAGTACCGTGAAGGTCTTGATAGTGACTGTCGTTTGAGAACAGATCAACTAGCGCATCTTTGAGAACCTTAAGGTGTACCGTATCACCTACCCAAGCGGTAACATCGTGAGCCGGGTCGATGGTGATTGCTTTGGTATATCCTTTTTTGAGAATATGTCTCACCTTGCCTCGTTCCATTTGCAACCTCCTTGATAATGAAGTATCCCCTTGCCAGTACGAATTTCGTACCTGGGGAACCTTCCTGTATGCCCACTATCCACGTGGGCCGGTTTCTACTTGATTTTCAGTTCGTTCTCTATGATTCGTATAGCACGCATCCTAGAGATCGTTTCGCGAGGTTTTTCAAGGCATACCTTCAATTGACTATAGTCGTTCTTCAACGAAGCGAGAATGACTTGAAGGTCGTCTTCCGTGAGGTTATTAAGGTACACGTCGTGCCTCCTATGCTTGGTACGTTTGGCGTCTTGCCACCAGATATTTTCTGGCTGTCGCCCGATACTGTTTAGGCCGTAGAGTCTCCTTCCTTTACTCTACGGCCTCGGTGTTACGCAACCTGTTCTTCTACCACTTCTTCCAAGTGATTGTCCATCAGGTACTTAGCGGCATGACCCCAAGGTCGTTTGGGATCTGCCGACTGCGGCTTGCATCCCCAAATCTGCATACTCTTGTAGAGGGTGCTCACCAGGTGCTCATCGTCGATGCTGTCGATATACAACTTTGTCTTGCCATTTCCTCTACTGTAGATCGTGGTGCCCTCGTATTCCGCGTCAACATCTTTCAGCCGGAATGTAGCAGGGTAAGGAATCGTCGAGGAACCTTCTGCTCTTTCGCCTGTACCGCCTCCGCCACCTACCGTCCATTCACCTTCTTTGATGCTGAAGGTACGATCCTTCGGGTCTGCCTCACCAAAGTCGATATCGTCGACTTTGAAAACCATCGTGAGCTTGCCGTTTCGGATCTTCACAGATTCGGCTTCGTCGGCTACGGAATTGATACCAGCTTGATCCATCTCATCCCACCAGGTATTGATTGGGTCGAGCAGACCGGCAGAAGCAAGGTGCTTGATCTCTACCTTGACTTCTTTGGCGTCGAGTGCGGACATTTCAGCCAACGCAAGGCGCAACTGATAGGATTCGATAGCGGACTCGTCGCCTTTGATTTTTTCTTCAATCAGGGCGTCGAAGTCAAACGTGCCGTCGATTCCTTCAAAGCTGACCGTGCGGGCTTCTTTATCCACGACGAATTGGTATTTCATCTCCTACCTCCTTTTAAGGATGTACGTTGTACCCTCGCCACAAGGCCGTGTGCCTTGCTGAGTACCCATCCTGTATGCCTACCGAAAAAATCTTTTTCGCGTACTCGGTAGGCGGGTACGCGTAGGAGATTGCGTACCAAGGCCGATTTATTATCGGTAAGGCTGTCGTATGCCCGCGTTTCAGGCGGGTACACTTGTTGCTCACGGCCGTACCTGTAGGCTCGTTTCAGGGTATTTCTATCCCTCGTAAGGTCTGGTATCTGTTTAGCTCAGTCCAATTCGGGCGTACTTCTCCCTTGAGTCGGCTCTACCTTGGCGTCCATTCACTCCTGTCGGAACCAGTGCAT
>VTLG01007591.1_pt1 | contig 42127 bp, 54 predicted proteins | sample 4694571 | NCBI WGS metagenome assembly VTLG01 (sample SAMN12604809, study PRJNA352737) | marine metagenome | biome: ENVO:00000447; feature: ENVO:00000209|ENVO:00000569|ENVO:01000036; material: ENVO:00002151; isolation source: viral sequences binned using virsorter ...
TGGTGGTGGAGGTGGTGTTCCTCCATTTTCTTCACCGTTGCCATATCCCCCTCCGTTTTCTTCTTCATAACCTCCTCCTGAGCCGTCGTCTGCTCCATAAACAGGTGGGGGTGGTGGTGTATAAGGTGGTATATACGGGGGTATGTCAACTGTAGGAATAGGTCCTGGATCATCTACGTCTCCAAATCCTGGAATATCTACAATGGGATCTACTGGATCCAAGACACCAAGTCCAGGATAGTCGACTTCTACAACGGGTTCAAAAGGATTGTTTACAGGGACAAAATCTGTTCTAGGATCCCCCCCTGCGCCTGCGCCTACATTATCGGTTACTTCGGCTACGGGGGCTTCCCAAATATCATTAAACGGGTTGGTATCAACAAAAGGAGACACTTCAGCAGGAGTAAAATCTTGTATTGGATCAATAATTTCGCTCTCAGGTATATAGGCTTCAAATCCTGGTTCGCCCCAATTATCTACGGGGTCATACGATGAACGTCCTTGAGAAGCATTGTTTGTTATCCCCCCATACTGTTGAGTATTAGGAGTAAATCCTGGTTCACCTTCCCAATTCCAATTTTGAAGCCCACCTATACCTCCTTGGTTAATTATATTGTTAAGGGTGTCCTCGGCTTCAGTGGCTTCTCGGTCTCTAAAATCAGCCACGTCCGCTTCATATTGGTTGCTGGCACTGTTCCTTGCTTCGTTAGCCTGTTGCCTTTTGTCCATAGCCTCTTGCCCAAACTGCCCGATACCTTGATCAAAACCGTAGTCCTGCGAGGAAAAATCCATATTAGGCATGCCGCCAAAGTTAAAGTTAAAAGACATTATTGTTGTACTCCTGCAGTTATTAACTCAGTTATAGGTTGAGTTTTTTCTTTTATTTCTTCTTTCACAGAGGGACGAGAAAATTGCCTTTTACGCACAGGATCATAATATTGTAATTCGTTACCTAGATCTCTTGCTTCTACGATCCCGTAAGAAGTTAAGAATCTAATAAATGCATCCATAGTAATTTGTCCCTCGTACGCTTGCATCGTTTTTCTAAAAAGTTCTCTATCTAATAACATCTCACCAATAAATTTACGAGAACGCATACCAAGTTGTTGTTCTAATGCGGTCATTCTTCTACCAAACTGTGTTAAAGGTGGAATTAAATAACGCCTCAAGTATTCTGTTTTAGGTTCTGCAGCGTCTTTAATAACTCGTCTATATGCCGCTTCTGTGGAAGCAGGTCCTACTTCTCGTTGAACTAGGTTATTAAAGATTTTTAAATACTTAACGTATTCTTTTCCTTCTTTACCCAATAAAGGGGCAATAAAACTTTCAAAAGTTAATTGAGGTCCAACAACTTCTTCAGGTCCAAATCCTTCGTGGAGTAGACGATTGAGTTTAGTAGGACTTATTTGCAACCCCTGTCCTCCTGGAACGGGTTCATACATTTGTTGCCAAAGCCATTTTTTAGTAACCTGCGCTATTTGGTTTTCTAATTGTTTATTTCCTTCAATAATCTTTAATAAATATTGTTGGTCAGCGTACACCTGTCCTGATTCTCTAGCAGTTCTCCCTGTCGCTAATAATTCCTCTACTATATTTCCTGCAGTAGGTTTAGGATTAGCGATACTACCAAAACGTGCCTGTAATATAGTAACTGCGTCTTCTAGTTGCTGTAAGGGAGCAATTATATTTTGTTGAAAGGTTTTAAGAGTAGGAAAACTTTTAAAATCATCTCCAAAAATAGCTCGTAACGTTCCTCCATGGTCATTTAAAAATTCTTTATAGGCTCCTGCTTTTTGTAAAGGAGAAAGATCGTTTCGTTCTAATATATTTTGACGAACATGTTGAGTTAATCCTCGTTGCATCTCGAATATCTCATCTGCCCCGTCTTTTTTCAACACTTCAATTACCCCCGCCATTTTAGTATTTACTTTACTACCTTGGGTGCTGGTTCCTAAAATATAATCCACAATTTGTTCTGGTTGTCTTTGAGCTATTGATCGCATGGCTTCTGCATTAGCTAATTTTATAGCTTTAGTTTGGGCTGACCAAGCGTCAGAAATATCTTTTCCATAACCTGTTTCATCCATGTAACGAGCTAAATCTTTACTACCTATTTTAAGTCCTGACTCTTTCGCAGCTCCTCCTTCTAAATATCTCCACATTTGTTTTTCAATACCTCGTTCTAACTCTCTTGCGTATCTTGCAGCTGTTTGATTAGATGTATTACTGGCAAAATCATTTAAAGCCATACGGGCATTATTTAATTCTTGTAATGTAAATTCAGGAGCTTGAAATCGTCCTGGTGTGATTACTTCTTTTGTGGCTCCTGAAGGCGTCGTTACTGGTTTTCGTACTGTTTCACGACCGCGTAGCTTGTTTAAGACTATTCCTCCCTCAGTACCTAACAGTTCATTTAAAAGACCTCTGGCATCTGAAGCTTCAGCACTTCGAAATAATTGATTTGCCTGTCGTTTAGTTGCATTTGCCCATGTATCAGCAGCTTTACGCGTAAAACCTGCTCCTGTAGGTGGAGCTTCTGCATAACGAGGGTTGTTCAGTGAATCAGCAAATGCTTTATTAAAAGGCTCTATATACTCACCTTTTATCTCACCTAAACGAGTGCGCGTTCTTTCAAATAAAGGAGTGGAAATACGTTCATCAGGAACCTCTCGAAGTAATGCCTGTCCCGCAACAGCAACGTCTTCTGCTTCTGTTAAATTTCTTCTTAGTTGATTTACAGCGGTTGCTGCTTCATTTTGTAATGTTTGAATATCTCTTTCTACTACTGCTTTTACCCCTTCCGAAACAGTAGCTCCTGTTGCAGGTAGTCCGAACTGAGGTCCTACTTCATCATTTAAAGCCTTGATAAATTGATCAATAACTTCTTGGTTCCCTTGTTTAATCTGTTGATAAACCGCTGCCAAAGAAGGGTCGTCTGCCATTTTTAAGAAAATTAATTCAAAGTCTGCCGCGCTAGGTAATCCTGTAGCAGAAGATAAAGTAGGATTGTATTGTGAAAATTCTTCGCTTGTTTTTTCTGCTAAACTTTGGATTCCATCTTGAATATCCTTTATAGTTATTTCATCTCCATACTTTATACTTGGAAAGAGGCTTTCTCCCCGCTCCGTTGCCTCTGCTCTACGCATTAATTCATCCATTTTCTTGAAGAAGTCTTGTGGAACATCTTCTCCTGTTATTTTTCTATAAATTGAAGGAAGGAGTTTGGTAGCAGATCCAACTAGGAAGGTTCCCCCCATAGCTAAGGCTCCCATCATCCCTGACTCAACTAGAATTTCATCAAAGCTACGGTCGTGGGCTCCCATTTCTAATCCCGCTAATAGTCTTAAAAAATCTCCACCTGCGGCACCTACGCCAGAAAGACCTGAAAGTTTAAGCATTTGTTTACTTCTGTCAAGTACGCCCACTCCAACCCCTGTCATTAAGGGTTCATATTTTTTCATGCCATAAATTGTTAAAGCAATATCTGCTGCGAGGGCAGGAAATTCCTGTACTAAAAATTCATAAGTATCAGAGGCAGTAAAGAAGGGCAGGTCATAAATTTCATAATCTTCAGCTCCCTCACGTTTAATCATTAAGCCTAATTCAGGACGGCTAGGGGAAACGAAACGAACATCACCTTCAATATCAAATTGTTTTAATAAACCTGATAAATCCTTTTGAGAGAGATTACGAGGAGCAAAAGCCGCTAAAGTTCTCAATTTGGCGTCTTGTCCAAAATCTCCTGTAGTAAATTGTGTTTCAGGTTCAAAACCTAAAGAAGCTAATTTTTTACGATTCTCTAACCCCCAGGGTTCAATAGGCGCAGCAGGAGGAACATTTCCAGGATAATCTCGATACTGTCCAATTTCTTCATAATTTTTTAAAGCACTTATATAGTCAGGGTGTCTATCTTCCATAACATATTCGATAGGAGCACGGTTGTATGGTTTTACGCGTTGTGTCATAACTCTTTTAGCCATGTCTCGATATCGAGTAAGTGCATCGGGTCCATATACTTGGGGAACTAAATCTTTAAGTACAGGACTAGTCAAAATTGACATAGTTTGTAATTCTGTTGGAGAAAGTAAATCCCCATATAAAACATTAGGATTATTAGGAACATGCTTTTTACTAAGAGCAAGGGCTGCTTCTTCTCGAAGTTTTTTAAAGTGCAGTCGAACTGCTTCTTCATCTTGATCGGGTTGTAAAACAGCAGACATAACTTATAAGTATTGTTCTAATTCTTCCATTTCCGCTTCTAATTCTTCTGTTGGAGTGGTTGAAGTTCCTCCACCAGGAGTTCCTATTCCTGGACGTTGGTGTTTTTTAAATTTTGTGTATACCGTGTTTCCTTTATATCGTTCACTAAAAGGTTTAAAGGTGTAGTTTTCATAATCTAACCAAGCGTCGTCACCTTTTTCATTTTGAGGAATGGAATAGTAATAACCTATAATAGATTGGGGCTTGGCATCGTTCATATTATAACGATTCATTTGTGCACTAGGTAAATAAACTTCTGCTTGTAAATCTGTTCCTCTTTCTAAAGAATCAACAAAAGATAATAAATTAGCTTTTTGTACTGCGGGGTCTTGAGAAGCTCCGTACCCTACGATTTGTAAGTGATATGCTAAATCCTTATCCGATAACGTTCTTCCCGTTTGACCGTTTGCGGCGGCTGCCATATATGCAAGTTGTAACAAAGTTGCACGAGCCCTAACATTACGATAACTAGCTTCTCCTAATTTAGCTTTTAAATCAATTCCATACTTATTTGCAAAACGATCACTTACCCGCATAATAGCTGCGTCATCTCCTGACCGCAGTGCGTTATAAAGAGCTTGGGCTTCATGTCCTGTTCCTGCTAAAGTCCCTCCCAAGTTATTACTACTAAAATATTCGCTGACAGGTCGAGAGCCGTTCATAGAGGCTATTTGATCAAAGTTAGCTAATACGTCATTACTGAAATTTAACATTGCATTTACTATTGTTGTAGGAGACGCACTAGGATCAGCAATTGCATCATCTAAAAAGGCGATTGTATCATTAGAAATATTCATAGTATCTAATACCGCTAAATCTTTTTGTTTTTGTTCTAAGTCAAATTCTACTAACTCTTTATATTGTGGGTCTTTTAGCATATCCACAATAGTTTTATCTCCAGACCCCATTTTAGAAGGGTCTACCCACATAGCTTCTGCTTGAGAAGGATCGTTAATTACGACATAACCCGCTTCATCAGCATTAGGATTTTTAGGTTCAAAAACGGCTAAGCTCCCTCCCTGCTCTTTTGGTAAGAATTTTGCGGGTCGAATATCAATTACTCCAGCTCTTGCTTTAGTTGCATCAATTACAGTTAAACCTTGAGCAGAAACAGGTGTTAATTTAGATTTTATATATTGTGTACGAGCACTTTCCGTAGCTGTTTCTCGTTGACGTTCCCCTGTTTTCATTGCACTAAATGACTGTCCATAGGACGGAGCTCCTTCCCCCGTAGCCGCAGCGGCTACAGTATGACCCAATAATTCTCTCCAATCAAACCCTTTATCTTCAGGCTCAGGTCCAAATATTTGATAGGCTTCATATTTTGCTTTTTCTACATCAGTAGGTGCCTGTGGATCTGCTTGAATACTTTCATAATAAGTAGCAGCATCCATTGTTTCAGGGGCTCGATCTCTTAAACTCATTAAACCCTGAACTAAATGGGGTGCAAAAGGAGCAATTCTCTGTCCTGAAGTAAGTTGTCTACTCCCACCACCACCTCTAGGGGTGGGGAAACTCATGCGAGTTTGGGGCATTTGAATCGTGGGGATTAAGCCACCTTTGCCACCAGGGGCAAACTGTGGAAAACCCATTAGTCCGTTAGCCATTGTACTTTAGGCTCCTGATGCCGCCACCACCTGCTCGTCGTATTGTGCGTCGATTATATCCTGGTTTTCCTACTTTCATGTCTCTGTCAGAAGTTGTTCTACCAATGTCTCTGTCAGACATTGTTCTACCAATCAGATCCATGTAATACTCTAAGTCAGACAATGTTCTACCACTGTCTCTATCCGAAGGTGTTCTACCAATCATATCTAAGTGAAACTTTAAATCTTTATCAGACAGCTCTCTGCCTTCTTGACCTTGAGCAGCAGCTAACATATATGCTAAGTTCTCTAATGCAGTCATTCGTCTACCCGCTTGAGTTAAAGGTTTTCCTTCTGCCGCCCTAATCGGCATATTAGCTCCGTAAGTGTTGTAATTAGGCATACCCACAGGTGGTAGTGAACCAGTTGCGGGTCCGCCGCCTATATTAGATTGGGTTTGTCCCGTAAACGGTTGATAATTGCCTGCGCCCGTGGAGTAAGGCTGATAACTGCCTGCGCCAGGGGTACCAATGCCGCCGCCCCCAGGGGCAAATTTAGCACCCGAACCCGTTAATGAAACGTCTTGATCAGCTCCTGCAAAGCCATAGCCGCCTGCCATTGGTCCAAGGGACGCGGTTAATGCACCTACGTTTTGTAGGGTTTGCATCGGTAAGTTATATTGTCCTACAAAGTTCTGATAACCCAGATCCATGAGCGATTGTTGTCTGCCCCTGCCTAAGCCACCTAATTGCATTTGTCGATTAATGTCCGTAGTCTGTAAGCCTTGTAAAGTAGGGGCTATACCGCCGTACATACCACCTAGACTGCCTAATCCACCTGCGGCACCTGCACCCATGCCATAATACTGTTGCCCTAAGCCCGCAAGCCCCCCTATTGAGGCTCCGCGTTCTGCTTGTCTACGGGCAAATTCTTGAAAAGCCTGTTCTTGTGATTGTCCATAACCACGTTCCCTAAGTTGGGCTGAAACATCCCCCATGGAACGTAAGCCCGCGCGTTCAATATCTTCTTCCGCTAATCGCCCACGGCTACCACCAAAGGCTCCTGAACTAACGGCTCGGTCACGTGCACCCATTTTTTGCTTTTCCATTTGCTCACGGATATCACCCAGTGAGCGATCAACCACTTCATCCGTATACGGGGACATGTAATCTTTATACGCACTGGGGTCAAAATCTCTCCCCATACCTCGATAACCTCTCGCCGCTTCGCCCGTTAGCTCGGCTCCTGCGCCCGTGCCTCTGCGTAAATAACCAGCGGCTTGCCCTAAAAGTCTTTCCTGCCCACCTAAATACGGGCTATAACTGCCAATTGCCCGATCCGCTAAACCCATTCCTGTACGTTCGCGGGGGTCAAATTGAGCTACTCGCGGTCCTGTGTAGGTGTAGGGATTGGTATCGGGGGCTCCCATATTGGCAAACTGCCCGTGTAAAAAACGCTGAGCGTAAGGAAAAATCCCGCCCTGTAAAAATTGTCCTACATATTGAGCAGGTGCCTGCGTCGTATATTCTCGTACTGATCTATCAGCCATATCTTCTGTTACCCATATTATTAAATTGTTCTAAACGGGCAATCCCTTTAGCGTGATTGCCTCCGCCCGCCTGATCGACGGCGGCTTTCGAGAGCATATACTCTCCATCACTCGCCATCACGGGTATTAAATCGTCTTTTGGACCCCCAGGACCCTGCATCTCTCCCCCATGCGGCATATAGTTTTGCATAAACATGGATCTGCCTAAGACCCCACCGCCTGCTGCGGGTTGAAACATAAAGGGCGTAATACCTGAACCTTTAGGTTGTGGGTACGGGGCTTGTCGCTTACCGAGACCCCCTCCAGGTAAAGGAGTTACTGATCTGCGTGCCGTAACGCTAACAGGAGATTCTTTAAGCGCACCTGTAATACCCGCTATTTCTGATAATATCTCTGTAAAGTTTTCCCAATCAAATTCTTCTTCAACTTCAGGATCTGTTCCGTTAACGTCTTCAACTTCAATTTCTAACCCTTCGTTCGCGTACAGTGGACGCCCCATATTTGCAGGCATAGGAACTATTGATTCTTCTTCCTCATCTTCATCCTTTTCAAAGGCTCTCGCAAGCAAACTTATTAAACCCATATTAGGAGGAAGTTGTCCCATTGCTTCCATTCCTCCCACCAAAGAAGATGTAAGAAGTTTTTTAGCTAAATCTCCTCCAATTGCTGCATATACAGGTCCACCACTCCATAAACCTTGTTCCTGGGCTAGTGCCATGGCTTCTGCCATTTCTCTTTGTTTTTCTTCTTCTGCTAACTGCTCTCCATATTCTCGCCATATAAAATCTGGGACAGCTGTACCCCCCACGTCTTGATACTGTAGCCCTGTTTGACCCCCTTGTGTTTGTGCGGAAGTAGCTCCACCAACGCCTCCTCCCTTATCTTGAAGATTAGCATAGGTACTGCTCATATCTTTCAGAGCCCCTAAAGCCATTATAACTTTATCCCACATTACTTTTTATTCCTCTTTTTTCTATGCGTTATACTCAACGAAATTGCGGGTTAGAGCCTTTCCCGAAGGCTGCAGCGAAAAGCTGATTGATTGATTATACTGCATAAATTCTAATTTGCTAAAGGGTTTTTATTACCTTCCAATTTAGCTATATCTTCTTCTAAATTTTTTACTGAAACGGATAGCCCCTCTAGTTGTACTTTTAACCCACTATTGTCAGGTATTTTTATCCCGTCTATCTGTTTTTCTAAGTATTCTACTGAAGTTTCTATACCCGTAAACCGTTCTTCTATCTCTTGTTGAGCGTCTTCCGTCTCACCTAGACCGCCTATCTTCTTCTCTAGGTTCTCCAGTCTATTAACGTAACCTGCTCCCGCGTAACCGAACCCTGCTAAGGTGCTTACGATAGTTGCTAGAGCGATTAATTGCCCTGCTTTTGATTTAAACCATTCCATATTCTTCTCCTATAAATTCGGTTGTTGATTAATTAAACTCTGCATCGTGTTGAGACTTGTTCTAGCTAAGCCATAAAACGCATCTATATTATCTGAAATTGAGGCATCGGCATAGATTGCTCGAGACTCATACCATGTTTCAGCTTGAGGAATAGTGGCTTCTCTATACGCATCAAAACCAGGAACATACCCTAAAAACGCTACCAGTGTTGACTCATCTCCATACTGCCCCGTTTCCTCTTGGGTAGCCTGTCCTTCTTCTTGTTGTTCTTTAATATTAGCAGCAATTATCTGATCAGCTATCTGATCGGCTTCACTAGCTGTCATGACGCCTCCAATGGCGGTGTCTATTTCGCCTTGCATATCGGTTACTTGTACATCTGCCATGACCACTTGAGAAGAAGCATCTAATCCAGGTAAAGGAGTTACTACTACTGACACATTACTGATGGTTTGGGTGCTACCCCCCATACCGCTCGTTGAACTCATATCCTGGTTCAAACTTAATACAGTGTTGGTTTGTACTTGAGCAGTTTGTATCTGATCTGAAATACTAGGAGAACTACTGGTAGAAAATCCACCACCAGAAGCCGAACTAGCTACTGCTGAAGTGGTGGTATTACCTGCCGAACCGCTTACACTGGAAGAACCACCATAACCAGAGGTGCTACTACCTGAACTGGTAGAGCCCCACCCACCTGTACGAGCTGTAGTACCTGCGGTAGTGCCCGAAACACTATTAGAGGCAGCCTGTATGGTACTAGCTACTACGTTTAATTGAGCTGCTGTTATCCCCCCTTTCTTTTCTTCTTCCTCTTCTTCAGCCACTAAGGCTTCCCTTTCTTCCTCTATTTCTTCTTCTGCTTCTGCTAATCTTTCTTCTTCTATTTCTTCAAATATTTCTTCAACTGCTTCTTCTTCAAAAACTTCCTCTACAAATTCTTCTTCAGGTTCTTCTAGTATTTCTTCAATTTCGGCTACTAATTCTTCTTCAAAAACTTCTTCCTCCTCTATTTGTGCTAGTTCTTCTTCGTACCACTCATCTAGTTCTTCAACGGTTTCAAACTCTATATAAGTTTCTAAGTCCTCATAATCTTCTACTAAAACAGTTTCGTGAAAGATAAAGTCCTCTATCAATTCCTCACTGGAATCAAAAGGTAAAGGGGTTGGATCAAACTCGTCGTAGGAAACTAAATAAACGTCTTCGATGTATTCATAAGTTTCTACAAATTCATCATAAACATCCATTTGCTGATCTAATTCTTCCCATGTTTCTAGCGGAGAACTATCCCACTCTATCCATCCGTCATCATTAAAAGAAACATCAGTACCATACCATTCATTTACTTGTTCTTGTCCGAACTCTTGTAAATCTATTTCGTACCACTCTGCATCAGTAAAATACATATCTGCGTATGGGTCATCGTCAATCCCATACTCATCTTCATAGCCGTAGTTTTCTTCATAGCCGTAGTTTTCTTCATAGCCGTAGTCAAATTGTTCTTCTTCAACGTAATAAGCGACAGAGGCTTCAGTCGTATAACCAGCACAGGAAGGACTGTATTGAGGATCATCTTCACATTGTTGATCATCATAAGCACTCCAATAAGAAGGACAATCCTGACTATAAAGCTGAGTGATATTACATTGTTGCGTTAAATAAGCTGCTGCGTAACCAGTACAGCTTTCACTGTGTAAAGAATTTAATGCACATTGTTGGGTTAAATATGCAGCTGCATAACCAGCACAATTAACTGAAGTTAAAGGTGCTGTTGCACATAATGATTGATTTGTCCCATCAGCGTACAAAGAACCCCCATCCTCTAATAAAGTGTTCACTGCATTACTACTAGAATTCCAATCATAGTTAACACAGGTTCCCGCTATATTAGTAGTTCCCGTATTACACTCGTCAAAGAAATGGTAAGTATAAATCTGTGAGGAACTTCCCTGTTCCCCTATCAAGACATCATGGGAGATAATGTCTAATTCGCCATAGCGAAACTCATAAGTATTGTTGGGGTATAGCCAGACTTCTATACTGTTATCAGAATTAGCTCGGTTGTATTCCCTCATTTTATACCAGCCAAAAATGGTGTAATCATCAAAGGCTTTAGCCCTCATCGCTGAACCATTATCTTTTATCAGATCAGTCCAAAACACAAATAAAGTATTAGTGTATTGTGGTAGTGGGTCAGGGGTGTAATCCCCACAGTAACTGCCTGTCAGGTTAAAGTGCAGACAACCGTTGGTAGCCATTCTCGCTTGGGTGTAGTCATTACCATAAAAGGTAAAGGTAAATCCTAGGTCAAAGGCTCCCGAAACTGAATCATCATTTGAGCCTAGTCCTGTTGATCCTGCTGAATTGGTTTGTAAATCGTATAAGTCTTGGTTAGCTTCGTAAATATAGTCAGCTTTAAGCTGAGTAACACCTAACGCAAAAACACCAGCTAAAATTAAACTGGCTGCAAAACACCAAGTCAATCCATTATCTTTAGATTTAGTTCGTGGCGTCTCTATTCCATTCATTTACGCAATCCCACCTACTTCTTCTAAGACCATCTAAGTCTCCTTGAACATGCTTAGTATCTTTACACGCTTTAATAAACTGTTTTCTTTTCATATCGTAATCAGGTCTGTCAGTTCTATTTTCTTTCCAACCGACAGTTGCTTCCTTACCGATCTTGCCCATGTAAGGACAAGGCGTACCTGCCATTTCCATAGCCTGGAATACTCTTTCGTCTTGGCAAAGAATTGACACCGCAGCTACTTTCATCCCCATATCGTAAATGTACTTACTCAGTTTTAACCTTTCACAGTTCTCATCTCTAATAGTTCTACCACCAGAGATACCAAAGACCTGCCCTTGAAACGCACCTGATCTGCCAGTTGTACAAAGGTCTTGTGAATAAGACATGATACTAGGAGCAATCGCAGAAGCAGGAGGAGCCTTAGTTTCTATTTCCTGCTTAATCGTTTGCGTAGTGTTGGATTCATTAATGTTCCTATTGGTGTTATCTGAAGTTGAATTATTTTCATTCCTATTAGTGTTATCAGTTTTTACATTAGAGTCAGATGTAGATTGATTCACATTGGTATTGGTATTTGTGTTGTCTGAAGTGCTAGTGCTATTAGATGTGTTGTTGTTTGTATTCACATTGGTATTGCTAGAAGTTGAATTATTGGTATTGGTGTTATTCGTGGTACTCGTATTATTTGAATTAACTGTACTGTTAACTGTGCTATTACTGGTGTTGGTGTTCACGTTGGTATTGGTCGCTGTCGAATTATTCGTGTTCGTATTATTAGCAGTCGTTGTGTTGTTATTCGTGTTCGTTGCTGTACTGGTATTTACGTTAGTATTATTGCTCGTATTACTGTTGACATTAGTGTTGGCATTTGTGTTGGTTGCCGTAGTCGTTGTCGTGTTTGTGTTGACATTGGTGTTGGCATTCGTGTTTGTTGCTGTACTGGTAGTCGTGGTTGTGTTTGTGTTTGTGTTTGTGTTTGTGTTTGTGTTCACGTTGGTATTATTTGTGGTGGTGTTGTTCGTTGTGTCTAACGAGTTTTGCTCACAAAATTCAGTACCCGCAGTACAGTCAGGGTTTTCAGGTTCGTTTTCTGCTGAACTTAATGCAACTGAGCCTAGTAACCCTATAAAGAGTAAGACTGCTATAAAGGTTACTTTTTGTTTCATTTCTTATCTTCACCTTTAAAGCTCTTAGAGCTACCTGACGTTCCTGCGTAGAGTCCAAACCACGCTGCACCTGCACCTACAATAACTGAAATTAAACCAGACTGTTCAAATGAAGGTTCTGCTAATTCCATAAACCACATCACAGTATAGTAAAGCAGAAAGATATAGACTGTTAAGAAAGCTCTAGGGAATATGCGCCAACTATCAACAGCTTGGGCTAAAAAGATCCATTTTTGATGGGGGTTTTTAGTGCCTTCATCTTCCAGTTCTCTTATTCTATCTTTTAATGTAGATTGTTCTTGAAGTAATTCCATGAACTTACTAAGGTCAATTTCAACCTCATTTCTGTCCATGTCTCCGCCAAATCTGCCTCTATCATCACTCATTGTTTTCTCCTTTTAGTAGATTCCTCTTCTTCCTCTTCTTTGTCGTAATCTCTATAGAATTTTATGATACCTAATATTTCTTTTATATACCTAGTAATATCCGCCATATCCATACTTAAATGTTCGTATTCTTTACTAGATAACGAATAAAACGCTCTTTTAGGTGCTTCCCCACTTTTTAGATTATCTAAATACAACTGCATACTGTCTGGTGTAAGTATTTCCCAATCCACAGGATCCATTTGTACTTCCATTGGTAAAGGTGGGTGGTACATGGGTTGTTGTTTAGCAATAGTGGTTACAGCAACAGGTTTAGCTTTAGGCTGTATCATAGAACAACCCGAAGCTATTAAAGCTAAACTAACTATTATCGCTATCTTCTTCATCAAACTGGTTCGGATCGGTTAATTTTTCTAAATTTTCTAAAACTCGTTTAGATGCTTTATTTATTTTGCTTTGCATTAGTTCTGGTTTCGCTAAAGTTAGTTCATCTAAGTCGTGTCGGGCAAATGTTTTTCTTAGTTTATTTACATCACGCATCGCTTCCTGTTTGTCTTTTTCTAAAGAAGCCATAAGGGTTTGTGCCTTCTTTTGGTTATTTAGTGCAGCTTCTATAGCGTCATTTTGTTCTTGAATCTTAGCTTCTAAAACAAGCTGATTGCCTTTTAACGTACTTATGTCGTCTTGTAGTCTATCAATATACCAAGCTGATCCCGCTACCGTTGATAATAGTAACACACCCATAATTAAAGCTAGTTTCATTTAGGCTCCACAGGAACAAATAACCCTTTATCTATTAGTATTTGCCTATTTACCAAATGTGCTTCTGCTACTAAGGCTTTATTTTCAGCGTTGTATTTTACCGCGTAACACTCTTTTATCATCAATTCATTAATATTGCGTAAACTGCCTTTTTCGAATTCCGCCCAAACTTCCGCTATTACTCGCCCAAACTTTCCTTTAGCGTCTTTTATTTTAGTTTTTAAGACAATCTTTTTCCCTTTAATACTTTCTTTAAGAAAGGCTTTACTAAGTTTTCCACGTGCTTTTTCATCTTTGTCTCGCGTACGGCTCTCAGGAGTATCAATCCCAGCCAACCTAACGCGAACAGCATGATGGACACTAAAGCCAAGATCAAGAATAACATCCATAGTGTCACCGTCCACCACTCTTTTAACTTTGCAATTATACTCGTACATCTAGTCATCTCCTCGTAGCACCCTGTCTCTTAAACGTAAAGCCCTGTCACCTACTTGACTAGACCATTTAGAATCCATCATTTCTGCAGCAGCCCGTTCCCAGTCAGAAATTTGCATAGCCTGAATAAAATTTTTAAATTTACTAAAGCGTGGATGACCTAAGTTAAAGCACATATTGGCTACTACTCTTTGACGATTATCACTTAGATTCCTCCACCACGGTTCTTTCATGTCTAATTCTTCACAGACAATTGTTATATCATTATCTAAGCATTCTTTAATTCTATCTTCAGAAACAGGAGTTCCTACTATCTTTCCATACTCTTCATCTTTTTCTGTTATTAAATGCCCTACTCCCATAGTCGGATAACCAAGATGATCCAAGTATATTTCATACTTATAACCCTCATCCATGATAAGTTCTTTCATTAATTTTTCCATGTTCATAGTATTGGGACCTCCGTTGCTCCATTCGTAGAAACAGTTAATTTGCCTAAACCACTGACGCCTTCGACCCCTCTTTCCGCTCCCACATAAATATCTACCCATGCTGCTCCTGTCCAGAGTTGCAATTGACTAGTGGATAAATTCCAAATAATATCGCCTACTTGAAATTTATTATCATTGCGTTGAGTTTCATTAACCGAAAGCGTAGAATCTATATCTACCCTATTTAAACTAAGTTCTAATACTCTGACCAAACGGTTAAAGGTCTCAGGAGATATCTCTCCTATGGCAACGGGTAATTTAGTTTCTAATAACTTAGCCATTAGCGTTTACCACTTGGTCGAATATCTAAACGCATGGCTCCTATTCTGAAACCAACTCCCTCTCGAACTGCTGTTTCTCCATCATCATCAGATTCTATGCGTAATGCTGCTTGTCTTGTTCTCAAACGAGTGTTAATTTGTGTTGTAGTAGCGGTGCATGTATTAGTAGAGGAAGTAGAAAGACTGTCCCCTGGGAAATTTCTCTTTTTTAAAACCACATTAATTGTTTGGTCAGATCCCCCACTTCCTGTAAATTTAATATCAGGTATGACACGACGGATCTGTTGAAATTCTTCACCTGCAGGATCGATGTCAAAATCACTAGATTCAATATAAACATTATCCATAGGCGAACCGTCAGCGTCGTTTCCTGTTTCATGGTTGTATAAATACCCCACATCAGACGTGCTGTAGGTTCCCATGGGTTTATCAAAAATTCCTTCGTCTATCCAAGCGGTACGGGTTAATTGACCAATGCTCCAAACCTGTTCCTCGTAGTTAAAAACTGCATAGCGGTCAATTACCGTTTCTCCCGCGGAACAATAAAACCAACCTACTTCATCAAATTGTTTATTTAAAAATCCAAAAATTTGATAAGATTGATCTAAAGCAAGGTCACTAAATATATAATCCTGAACACTGCATGGAACAGGTTGAATATTTCCCCCATATAGATAAAATCCTCCTTGGTCCATCCAAAACACCCCTTTAGGTGTATTAACCGCTGCATTTGGTCCAATCAACCCAACCCCTTCATTGACTAAGTTAGTCCCAAAAGTAAAGGGCTGTCCTACAAATGTCATAGAATATAATGAAGTATCAGTCCAGACTAGAGTTTCCTGTCTTGCTCGTAAAGCTCCTACAATAGTAGAACCTGCTGAAAGTCTAAAAGATCCCGCGGTATTTGTAGACTTAGGTTCCCACTCTGCTGCATTTTCCTGATCACTCCACGCAATAAACATGGGGTCTAAAGAACCTGTTCGTGCACTCCCTGAAATAGGATCCGCTCCAAAACAAATTACGTGTCTGTCTATATCACTCACCAAAGTAGTTAAAGCTTTAGTAGGTGCTAAATTAGCTCCAGATAAAGCACTTAGAGCTACAGCCCTATCAGTACCCAGTGTTTTTGTACTAACGTCCCAATAATAAATACCCCCAGATCTTGGATTTATTATTAAATCTTCACCGAAATTATCGTGTGCCCATAGTCTTAACTGATTTGCTTCATCTACTGTAGCAGATGACCCAAAAGTTCCTGCACCCCATGTACCAACCCCCCATCCAGTTGAACTTACATAAACGTCTAAGCCCACATTAATTTGATATGCTCCAACAACACTACCACCACCGTTGCCACTGTCGCTACTGTTGGCAGTAACAGTATCTCCATCGGTGTCTTTAGCCTCTACCGTGTAACTATTTGCATTAACAATAGTGGCTATTTGATACTCTTGGTTTAATACGGTAGCGGTAATAAGACCACCTAAAGTAGCAGCACCACTAAAGGTAACAAAATCATTTTGTACTGCTCCGTGCGAAGTATCAGTCACTGTAAGAGTGGCGTCCCCATTACTCGCAGAGAAAGTAACATCTCCTGCGGAAGTGGTAGAACGTAAGGGAGTTATATCATAAAAACTATCTCCATCTAAAATATAGTATTTCCAAGTAGAACCTAATCCTAAATACTTAGTGCCTGCTAAAGTCACCCAAGCGTGTAGTGCCCTGCCTGTAGCCTTAAAAGTATTCGCAGTATTCTTAGCCCAGCCCCCAATTTTTTCAGGTAAGTTTTTACGGAAACGAACTAGGTTTGCGTCAAACCAACCCCCCTCATTAGAGTAATCTGTTCCTTCCCGATCTATTCCAGGTCTAAAAATAAATTTTTGTAATGGCATTGTTTTAAAGTAATTTCTCTATTCCAAAAGAAGCAGCAATTAGTCCATAAAGCCCCCAAAGAATTAGCTCAAGTCGTTTAAACTTTTCTGAACCCTCTTCTAGTCTTTTTTCTATATGCTCGTAGCGGATGGCACATTCTTTCTCATGTGCCTCCACTTTTATAAATGCTTCTTTAGCAGTAGCCATTTATTTCTTTTTTGGTTTGTCTTTAGCTTTACCGATATTTAAAGCACACACATCAATGATCTTGTATAGTTTTCCTATCAATTTATCATCTTTTGGTGTAGGTGTAATGGCTGCTATTGCTGACGCAATAAATACTATTGCACTTATTATCAATCCAATCATTATTAACATATTTTCTCCTATTTAGTTAACTTTTCTATTTTAAACCCTTTGAACCATGAAGGTAAACCCAGAAATGGTCTAGTATCAAACTTATTTTCTTCCGCTTCTTCTTCTTTAGCGTTGTTATAGTGAAAGAATACTTGTCCACAGTTTTCTCCTTCAAACTTCTCTCGCCAGTGTTCCACATCACAGCCCTTATAAACTACTAAGTCACCAGCTTCCATTAAAAAAGATTTCCCCTTCTTTCCTGTGCCTCCTGTTGGGTCTATAAATAATTCCCAAGGATCACCCCCTAAATTCATCGTAGATGATATTTCACAACTATACCTGTCAGTATGTCTTTTTAACACATCCCCGTTTTTGTATATACGGGCATAGCTGTAAGTGGGAGAAAGTTCAAGACCACTTTCTGCTTCCAGACGTGGCTGTAGTTTTTCTAGTAATGTGTCCATTACTATATCTCCATAATGGCTATAAGTATCAGGGACTTGGGGATCGTTCCACACTCCCCAATTTGAATTAAATTCGGAAATGTATCGACTATCATAAAACATTCTTGCTGCTTTTCGTTTAGTTAAAAAATAATCATAACAAAACTCAGCTAACTCTTTTGAAATTGCTCTTTTAATAAAGGCATATTTGTCTTTTTTAAACATAAGGCTGTCCTAAGCTCCAGCACACCAAAGAGTGTCGTATTCCTTTAGTAACGGGTTTTACTCGATGCCAAACAAAAGAAGGAAATATAATTAAACTTCCTCTCGGTCTTATTTCTTCACAAATTTTAGGTTGTTTATCTCCGTCTTGATCGTGAAAAGCAAACTCTAAGTCTCCACCTTCATAGTCTTCTGGATCGCTTAAACAAAGAGTCATAGATAACTTTCTTATTTTACCATTAGTGTTTAAATCATCAGGTTTATCATAAGGAACTGGATTGCTGTCACAGTGCCAATCATAAAACTGTCCTTCTTTGTATTCAGTGTATTGGCAAGACTCTGACCAATCCCATTGAAAATTCCAACTAGCTCTTTCATTTGCTATTTGAATAAAAGGGTGTAGTTCTTTATATATCCACTGTCCTGAAAGCCACACAACATCTGACTTTCTTTTTTTCTGTATGTTTTTTAATTCTTCTTCGGAAGGAGGAGTATCTTTACGAAGATTCCCTCCTGTTAACCCTTTCTGTTTAGCAAAGGATTCTCCTGTTTTAACTATTTCATCACAAATTCTTGAGGGGATAACTGAAGGAAAATACCAGTAATAATGTTGTAAGTTCATAAAAGTTTAACGCCACTCGCCTGCAACCTTTTTCTGAAATACTTGTCTATAGTCCCAAACTCCACCAGAGTTAACATTTGGTTCACTAACAATAACTATACCAGACCCTCCAGCAGCTCCAACTCCTGGTGAAGATGGAAAACTAGGATTGTATTGAGTAGTACAAATTCCTCCGCCTCCACCGCCTGTATTAACACTAGCAGTTCCTAAAGTTGGAGAAGGGGCACCGTCATCGTTTGCATTACCAGCTCCGCCTTTTTGAGCAGGAAAAATACTTCCTCCTCCTAAAGTATGACCTCCTTCTGGACCATTATTAATTTTTCCTGAATCAGTAGATAGTTTATGTGTAAATCTATAAGCACCTCCACCACCTCCTGCATACCAAACTTTTGAGCCAGAAATAGTAGACATCTTAGCTAATCCACCTTGACCAGCTACAGCATTCCAATCGTTGCCAAGTCCATCTGGAGTTTCATCTCCACCGTCACCACCAGCTCCACCGCCACCACCAGCAGCATAGTAGCTACTACCGTTATATCTTCCATATCCGCCAGTGTTTCCTTCGGGTGGATCATAATCACCAGCATTTCCAGGATACACTTCTGTTGCTGAGGGTGCATTACCACCAGCACCACCACTAGAACCTCCAGGTTGTCCTACTGAGTGACCTGCTGCTGCAACTGCTCCTCCACTACCACCATAAGTGCTTGTTCTAGGATCAGAGGCAGAAGCAAAAACTGAATTAGCACCAGGAGAACCAACAGTAGAACCAGAATCAGGTGTACCAGCACCTCCTGCACCGACAGTTACTGGAACAGGAGAAGTTGGAATTGGTTGAGCTGGAAATTCTCTATAGCCTCCACCTCCACCACCGCCTGAAGAACCACCACCTCCACCTGCTACTACTAACAAATGACATTCGGTTGACATAGGATCGGCAGTAAAAGTACCTGAAGAAGTAAAAGTCGTTATTTTAGGTGTGATTGTAAAGGTTTTTCCTATTAATCTACTCATTATCCCCAATCTCCGTTTACTTTATAGTCGTATAAATTTTCTGTATTCCACACACCACCTGCGGTCCATGTTCCTTTAGGTTCACTAATAACAACGACTCCAGAACCGCCAGCACCTCCAGCATTAGCAGCAGGAGAACCACCTGGATCAGTGCCTCCACCGCCACCGCCACCGCCAGTATTAGCAGTACCCGCACTACCAGCACCATCAGCAGAACCTCCAGCTGCACCACCACCTGCACCACCAGCAGCATTAGGAGTAGCATCTCTACCACCTCCACCTCCGCCAGCATAAGTTACATCGCTTCCTGAAATATCATAAACAGTTCCCATACCTCCACCAACAGGACCAACTGATGGACCTCTACCAGTACCAGTAGAACCTCCCCCAGAACCTGCTTGTGAACCAGGAGTCTGAGAACCTTCACCGCCAGGACTTCCTTGTGGAGCAGGAGAAGGAGTGGAATCACCAGCTTCATATCCACCTGGAGCTTTACCAGCACCGCCACCGCCAGAGCCTCCATCTCGACCATGATTAGCACCACCACCAAAGTTGTCTCCACCAGTGCCACCGCCTACAGCAGTGTAAGTAGTGCCACTAGCAATTACAATAGTATCATTCCCATCACCACCAGCACGACCTTCGGCAGGATCAGGACCATGTGCCCCACCACCTCCACCACCAGCACCTATAGTGACAGGGACAGGAGAAGTAGGCATAGCTACAGCAGTACCAGCAGGAGTTCGATCAGTGCTTGAATTAAATAATACTCCACCAGCACCACCTCCACCACCACATTGACTTCCAGCATTAGGAGAGGCAGAACCACCAGCTCCACCAGCTACCATTAAAATTTCAGCTTCAGTAGTTATTGGATCGGCAACGAATGTGCCTGAAGAAGTAAAAGAAGTTACTTTAACCGCAGTAACTGGATCATTTTTTATACCTATAATTCCACCATTACTGGGCATATCTTCCTCCTATAAAGCGATCCATTTCTTGTCAGACGCATCCCATCTATAATCAGTTTCGCCCGACTCAGAATAAGTAGTTCCTAGCCATCGTGAGTTATCTTCATCCCATGAAGTATCTACAGGCTTTCCACCTTCTTCAACATCATTAGGATAAGTAACAGGTGCTTCCCAATCACCACTACTATTTAAAGTCCAAGAAGCATAAGGTTTAGGGACTATAAACATATTTTTACTAGCATCATAGCTAAAGCCAACACCAGCGTATTGTTTTCTAAAATTATCATTATACGAGGTTTGTTTCCAAGTAGTACCGCCTGATGTGTGAGGAACTAAATTTTTAACAAATGTTTCTGCATCAGCAGATAATTCACCGCCATTAGCGTTTACATCATCATTAGATATTACTACAACCCTAAGAACAACATTACTAGAATTTAATTCTGCAAAATGAGCCATAATTACTTCTCCTATGCGTCATTAAGTATTTCGTATGAAATAAAGTATGTTAAGTCACTGTTAGCACTTGCTCCGCCTTCGATTAAATCGCCTTCCTCCAAATACAATCCCCAGTTCTTGTCAACAAGAACTAGCGTTGCATCTGCTGGAACAGCAATCGTGGAAGCAAAATGCACAACAGAACCACCACTCTTAATAATACCCATTGTTACTGTAGCTGAGTTAGTGCCATCAATATTAGCAATAACTACACTATTAACTTTAACGAGTGTATCAGTAGCTGCAGTCACTAAATCAACCGTAGTTGTCGTGGTTAATGCACCACAGACACTTTCGCCTGTAATTGTTGCAACATTTACTAGATTGGGATTCGCCATCTTTTTCTCCTAAATTTATCCAAATACCATCGCCATAGCGATAGCCTTACCTACTGTGGTTCCTGCATCAAGCTGGGTCTGTATGTTTGATGTCACGCCATCACAATAATTCAATTCTGCTGCTGTCGCAGTAACATTTGTACCACCTATGTCTAAGGTGGTCATCGAAACTTCTCCAGCAACCGTCAAAATACCACTAGCTACAGTCATTAAATCCGTGTCGGATGTGTGACCAATAGTGGAACCATCAATGTTTACATTATCAACCACTGCTTGAGTTACCGCAGAATTAGTTCCTAAAGTAACTCCATCTACAGCACCGCCATTAATATCTACAGTAGCCATTGTAGTAGTACCTGTTAAATCTAAATCAACCAACGCATCAGTAACTACTGCGCCACTACCACCTCCGTCTAAATAAACCATTTTTACCGCACCATTGGCGATATTAACCGTAGCACCTGAGCCTTGTTTAATAGTTATAATCTGTGAGCCTGTAGTAGCGTTTTCTATTATATATAGTTTAGAAACTGTATTAGGTGCTATGGTAAGTACACGAGTTGTACTTAACGTAGCACTTCCCGTTACTTTAACGTATAAAGCTCTAAACGGATCAGTTGACCCATCCGCTATAGTAGCTGTTTTATTAGCATCACTATCAAAAACAGCTTCTGTTCCATAACTTAAAGCCTCTCCTATAAGTTCTAAATTAGTATTTGTGGATGTTCCCCACGTTCCAGACTCATCGCCTGTAGCGATTTCTTTAAGTCTTAAATCATTTACATAAGTTGCCATAATCTGTCTCCAATTTCATTATATATGAATTCATTAAAATATTAAGCAGCAATTTCGGTCCACTCTGGATCTTGACTATCATCTACCAGTCCCCAAACAGTTAACAGCGTTATTTCACCTGTTCCTACCTGCCCTGTTAAAGTTATATTAACACCCAAACTAAAAGTAAAAGAACCATTAACAACCCCTGTTGCTGGTATATCTCCAGCTAGACCAAACGTATTATCTGTTACTGTAGTTATACTACCAACTGCACCTGTTCCAACTGTTGTAGTTAATGCTTGATTACAGTCTCCTGTGACGGTTTCATCACCTTGCGCAGTTGTACCAGCTTGCCCTGTAACTCCCTGTAATGCTGCTCCTGTAGTGGTTAACGTTCCTACTGCTCCTGTTCCAGCTACCCCAGTTTCAGGGACATTCGCTGTTCCAGTCACACTGGCAATAGAAGTTACTGCTCCAACACTACCTAAACCTGTTTCAGTTATAGTAGCAGCACCTGTAGCTACAACACTTCCTACAGCTGAAGTTCCCGCCAATCCAGTAAGGGACACGGAAATAGGGATAGACGCAACTACTGTGCCAACTGCTCCTGTGCCAGCCAATCCTGTTAATACAACAGGTATAGGCTCACCCCAAGTGAGTTGACCCCAAGTACCTCTGCCCCAGCCAGTTATGTTAGCCATTGGCTAAATTTACGCTATTCTAATTACAGCGTTACTTGCGTCAGCAGTAGGGAAGGAAATCGTAAAACTTCCTGCCGTAGAGGTTTTATCGCCTCCAAAATCAAATACTGCAACCGCAGGATCACCTGAAGCCGTGTCGTTGTAGATCATACAACCTCTTGCCGTTACAGTAGCTGTACCAAAAGTTAGATCAGAAAAATCTGTGAACGCAGTGGTTCCAGAAGTAGTTGGAGCAATATTCGTTAATGCTGCTCCACCTGCAGTATAATTTGTTCCTGATGCTTCTTGGTTAGTGCTGTACGCTGTAGTAGTCGCACTCATAGTTGCAGAACTTGTATATAACGCTAACTTAAAAGAGTTACCTCCCGAAGCTTTAAAATTATGTACTGCCTGCAAAAGTTCACTTTTAAAAGAAGTGCACATTGCTTGTGTTATTGCCATTATAGTCTCCTAATAATATTAGCTAGGTCTTTTTGACCTTGTTTCTCTAATTGATTGCATACCGTACAGATGTGGTTATTCACCGCTTCTTGCATATAATAGGCAATCACCTTTTTGCATACTTTTTCAAAAGCATGGGCTTGTTCCCTTATGGGTGCAGGAGCTGTATCACTGATAGAGATTATTTTTTTGGTTGCCATTTCCGCAACCTCCTCTATCGTGTGCCCTCTGTTATTTGTTGTAGTAACCCCAACATCACCAACTTTTGTTTCTGTTTCAAATGAAAACATTAGTATTTCTTGGGCTCCACAATCTCTTCTTGTAGTTGTTCGTCGTGTCTACCAACAAGACCCATAGGGATAGCTTGTTGTTTTTCTACTTCTGACCACTTACAAATCTTTAATTTATTATCTACCGTATAAGTAACATACGGATCTTCTAACCTATGGTACCCATATAATTTTTCTTGAATGGGTACATCAGCGTCTAAAAGACCTGATGTTAAAGCTACTTGAACAATAATACCTGCGTCTATACATTTTGCCAACCAAAATTCACAACAACCACGTCCTTGTTCCGCAAAATATAGATTACCTTTATATGTGAAATCAGCACCAAACATACTGACCCCACTTACTTTATTCCATAATGCAAAAGCAATCGCATAAGAAATAGTATTATTAAAATACCCACAAGATAGGTCTGTAGTAACTGCTTCGATAGGGTATTCTTCTAAAGCAGGAACTCGTTTATCTAACTCACAGGTATATATTGGGCAGTCCACTACAGGAAGCGTTTCCTTCATCATATCTGTCATATTTCCTGCATCGTCTGTATCAAAAAAGCGACTAACAGGATCCATAACAAAAGCTCTATCTGTTCTTTTTAAAACACCTATCATGGCATTAATTGCCCAAACCTCATCAAATTTTTTACTATGGGTAATCATTTTATGGTAGTCTACTTGACTATTCCCCATAGCAATAATTGCAATATTCTTGCCTTCTAATTCTGGTATTGGTTCTTTTAACATTATTGTGGTGCCATCCTTACATTATCATATCGTGCTTCATCACGTACGTCTTTTGATTCTCCTAGTGCTTTAAGTGTTGCAAGAGCTTCTTTAAATTTTTGCTCATACACCATAATTTCATCAGGAGCTGATTTCATAAAAACTGCCCCCTCTACTAAACAACCATACAACATTGCATTAGAAGCATTTTGTGAAAGCCAGGTGGTTCCACTATCTCCTGCAGCGGTTAATGAAGAAGGTCGATAAAAATAATGTAATTCAAAAGTAAAATTACTATTTGGCGTAGGAGCTAGAATAAACGTATCATCATCAAACTGTGCATAGTAAATGGGTTCTCCAGTTGTTGCTACTGCTGGGGTATAATCTCGAATCCAGGTTACATGTTTCAGTAATAAGTAACTATAGTTACTATCACTATCCACAACCGCCAAACTATAAGGGGATAAATAGTCACTCGGAGTAGCCAAATAGGTATTGTCTGAGGAGCCTGATCCTGTGACATTTTTCCGAAATACAGGTAATTGTACAGATTTAAGAATCCGTTCTTCTGTTTGTTGTATAAACGTATCTAAGGTACTGGTAAAAGTAGTTTCATCATTATCTAAATAATTCTGAACTGCTGTTTTTAATCCACTATATGTAAAGCCTGCCATTAGTCTGTACTCACTGTTAAATCACCTACTGCACCTGTAGCAACTTCCCCACTAAAGGGAGTTCCTATGGGATCGTCAGTAAAGGTCATCATATTACTTCCTGTTGCATCAATTACCGCTTCTGATGGATCAACTGTAGTAACTTTTCCTAATTGAGCTTGAGGAAGAGAAACTTCAGGACGAGGTTGGTACAAGGCTTCTGCATCAGCTCCAACAGAAACAGGATCAATCTGTGGATTTTTAGGCTCATAACATTCAGGGCATACTTTATTACCCTTCCAACTCATTCGCATAACTCGATATGGATAAGCCCAACTACATGTGTCACAAACTGCTAAGGCATATTTTCCTGAGGCATACGCCATTAGATATACTCCCTTCTAGGAACTAAATGTACTACAGACCGATCTTCATCATATCGTAAGGCATTGATTAAATCCTTTTCATACTGTTGTTGTAGAATCGGAAGTTTTTGAGTATTCTTTTTAAGACATAAATAATACGCCAATCCTGAAACGAGGGGAGGAATAAATCGACTTGGTAAGTCAAAGTCATTAACGGATGCCGCAGCATCTTCAATTCTTTTCCATACATAGTAAATGAGTTTATCCGTTGAATTGTTGGGAGTAGGATAAAGATGAATTACAGGAGTTAAAAGTCGTTCTAACCAATATTGTGTAGGACGAGCCTTTGTTCCTTTAGTTGGAATTCCTGCAAATTCATTTCGATCTACACGAGTAATAAGATAATCAGTAACTATATTATTCTCAGTTTTTTGAATATAGGCATCTAAAATATCTATGTCATAGGTATTAATGCTGTACTCACTGGTTCCTTCAGTTAATGTAGTAGTTACTTTTGAAACTTCCCACATTTGTACACCACGATTAGACCAGTCCGCAAACATAATATTTAACGAACGTCTTGCCGTAACCGCGTCATACGACGTGCGGGCTTCTAAACCCGCAAGTTCGTATGCTTCTTCTATTGCTGTCGCTACATCTAAACTAAATGTACGAGTTCCTGAAGTCGCCATTGTTTAAGATCCTGGGGCTTCGTAATACTTTAAAAACTCACACCAAACAGTATATTCATTTCCTGTATCAGCTGTAGAAGGGATAACAAAAAGTACATCCCCTGTATAACCTGAGGCTGCTGTATTCTTTAGTCCTCCAAATGAACTGAAATCAAAAGAATTATCATAACCTAGTGTTAAAAAAGTTACGTCAGTAGTTGCATCCCAATCTAAAGAGGCAGGTGCAGCACCAACATCGCTTACACTGTACCATATCTTATTTAAAGATACATGAGCACAAGATTCACCATTTAACGTTGATGTATTCAATGCTGAAACATCAACTAACGTAGTGCTACTTGCGTTACCGTCTGAATAAACTGAACAGTAAACAATTAAAGTTTTCTCACCATCTAATTGATTAGTAGGACCTGTGACTGTATTAGCCATAGTTTACCTCCTATTAAGCGTCAGCAAATGGTGTTACTAAAGTTCCTGAACCAAGTATAATTCCTTGAACTGCATATTGTGCAGAAGCTATCGCAGTTACTGTTATAATACTTCCTGCTAGTCCACCTTTCGTTGAACCATTCTGAGTAATAACATCATTAGATGAACCAGAAATAAAGGTTTTACCTGTAGCGTCAGTGACACCAGTATAAAGACCACCCACAAACTTATCTGTACCATCAGTTACTATATCCATATCTGTAGCAGCAGTTACTACTATAAAAGTGAATTGGGCACCTAAATTACATAATTGGTTTGGATCTGTTTTATCAGCAGGCTCTGTAACTACAATACTAGGAAGTGTAAAAACACCATCTGCATCATTACATAAAAGTGCTCTGCCTGCATGGTCTGCCACTGTAATTGTAGTATTAGCAGTTAAACTCACTACGGAGTTATATCCTGCACCATATAAACCAGCAAGGGACCTTACTGGACCTGAAAAAGTTGATTTAGCCATCGTTTCCTCCTAACTAAAACCGCTACATCATCTTGGAGTACGTCTGCCGAGTCAGTTGATGTAACAAATTATCTCGGGTTAAAAAATCAAAATAGGGGGAGGAGTAAACCCCTCCCCGAATTCTTTACGCTCCTGGCGAGCCAAATATGCCTCTCCAGTCGCTCCAACCAAAGCTATAACGTTCTCTAGCCTTGTATCTAACATTTCCAGTTTCAAAGTCACCTTCCATGTTTGTCGATACAGGGGTACGAACAAAATGCTTCAGACCATTAGGTACGTCAGTTTTGACGAACCATGCATCAGTATCTGTTAGATAGTGATTTACTGCGTAGCCTTCTGAGACCATGCCCATATTGCGAATCGCATTAATATCATTATCAGCAGTACCGACACGTCCTGGTGTTTCTAAGAGTCTGTCAGCTACAAATTGCAACGCGGCTGGAATTATTAATTTCCTAGCCTGCGCATTGATCTTAAGATCTCTTTCATCTTTAAAAGCAGCTATATCAATAAGTGCTTGTTCCAATGAAGTTTCATTAAGATCGGCAGATGTAGATAACTCGTTCTTCATATCAACATTACCTACAGTGGGGTGATCGGTGGTCATAAGAGCCTTACCGTCTCCTCCTACATAAGATGAACTAAAGCCGTTGTTTAAAACGTTAGCCGCTTTAACCTGCTTGCTTTGTTGCATCGAACGTGCTAAAGCTCTCGTGTATCGAGAAGAAAGTGTATCGTAGAGGTTATCTTCGATTGCTTCTTCTGTCAACGAGAAAGCCAAAGCTACTGTATCATGTGTATAACGAGCCGTCCACGCTTCCTGTGCAAAATCATAAACAACAGGCGCACCTTCTCCCTTAATGGGAGCCTCACTAAACCCAGTTAACATCACTTCTTCCTCAAAAGCTCTTTCAGAACTTTCTGTGTCAAAAATGTCTTCATGCTCACTGTTATAACGCTCATATTCCAAACCAAAGAGCGCATGTAATCCAGGTACTAACTCCTTGACGAGTTGTGCTCTGTTAATTGCCATTTATATTACTCCTTAATTTAGACTGCAAACGTTGATGTAGGGAATGTGAAATAAGCTCTAGCATTAGCCCCAATTGAATTACTGGGGTCTAAGTTAAAGCCTACACACAGTGCTATTCCACTCGAAGTAGTTGCTGTAACACCTTCTTTCGACCTGCCGTTCGTTGTAGAACCTGCTGTCGTTGAAAGAGTGTATTTGTTGCCAATAAAACTTACCGCAGGGGTTCCTGCAGTAAATTGTGCTTCATATATAATCGCGGGATCGCGGTATACATAAGCAATAGCATCATCACTACCTTGAGTAGCCGTATCTGCTGTCCATACTTTAGAAAACGTAGGGGTTCCGTCAGACGCATTATATTGGACACCATAAAAAACACCTGCTGGGGTACTTGTCGCCGTGCCTTGAATAACATAACCACTGGACAACGTTACTACATCACCTGAAAAGATGGATGCATTAGTTGCACTTGCGATTCTCATTCTTGCAGCCCGAATTGTACCACCATACATATGTTTAGCTGGTGTAAATCCATCAGGGGCATCTGTATTTGCCATAATTTACTCCTTTGTAAATATAGTGTTAATCATCGTCGGAATTATTCCTACTACCAAATTCGACCTTAGATGACCTATCGATGTCTCCACCTTTTAACGGCATCTTAGGGTCGCTTTCTCGCATAAAGTTGTGATCCACACCTTCCATTTGCGTTCTGGACTGCTCATTAAAATAAGCACTCCTTTCCGCCACTGTCTCTAGTGGAACTTTAGCGAGAATTAATCCTCCAACCCCTATAACTCCTGCATGCACTCCGTTTTCAACAGTTGGAGCTTGAAACTCAGGATAATCTTCTGCTCTCACAGGTTCATAGCCTTCACGAATACGTTTTGACATATTCGATTTGTCATCATTTCCTCTTGTTGATTCACGAATCCATCTGAATTTATATCCAGCTGGTGCGTTGGGTGCGTCTAACATAGACGGGGGTTGCCAAGGTTTTCTGCGAGTTTGAGATTCTCGGGTCTCGGCAGAACGCGAGTTACGTTCTGAAGTGACTTCTGTATCAATTGTGTCTGTCATTTTTATACTCCTGGTTCGATATGCTTAGCATATTCTTCTAGTGGCACATTTAGCCTTTTCGCTATTGCGACTTGACTTGGTGTCAGCTTTACTTTGCGTGCGTTCTTTTTACCTGTAGCCCCACGGCTTGAAGCAGCAACCTGTTGCACGGGCTTAGATTGCTCGTTGGAAAACTTTTGTGGAAAATATTCTTGCATACGACTATCTACTTGAGCATAGTAATCGTCTGAAGTGGGATCCACTCCCTGCTCCACCAATTCTTTATGAACTCCAAATGCTGCAAAAGTCATGGCTTGATCATCTCCAAACCATTTATTTTTGGAAGCCCACTCTTCAGCTTTTGGATCGGGGGCAGGGGGAGATTGAGACTGACTAGGGACTTGGGCAGGTTGTTGCTCCGCCCGTTGTTGTCGTAATTGCTGCTGAGCTGATAACCGTTTAAGGTTCTCAGACTCTGCTGCGGATCTAGAAAGATTCTCGGTTGCTGTAGCAATTGCATCGCCATCTCCTAATTCTTGAGCGTCTTTTAAATTAATTTTCGCTCGTTCAAGATCAGATTGTATACGATTATCGTACTCTTTGAAAAGGGAAGAATCGGAATTCTTTAATTTTTCTTTTAATTGCGAATTATCCGTGTGTATACTTTGAGCATAGTTTACAGCTTCATCTCGCTGTCTTTCTGCTTCTCTCATCTTATACGTTAGTTTGTCTATCCGTTTTTGTACGGAATCACTAACCTTATCTAATTCATCTTCTTCGACAGTGGTTGCTTCAACTACTTCAGGTTCCTTCTCAGGAACAGTTTTAATTGAATCATCCACGTCTGCTTCGTGTATATCAACTTCGCCTTCGGGAAGTTCTAGTTCTATTTGTTCTGCTTCTTCTTGCATGGTGTCTCCATGATTAGTTATGATAAAATATCTTCGGGATCATCAATTACGGCTAAGATCTCATCGTCATTTAAAAGACGCATATCGCCGCCTTCTATTTTAAAACGAGCCCCTGCGTAACGCCCAAAGATTACCCAATCGCCCTTTTTACACCAAGCTCCATCAGGAAACTTACGAGAATCTCCATAAGCGTCAGGTCCAAGTGCAATCACATAACCAACAACTGTAGCAATACGTTCTCTGTCTACAGTTTCTTTAGCTAAGTGTATGCCACTTTTAGTAACTCCTGGCATTGAAAAAGGTAAAATTAAAATACGATACCCCGTTGGACGAGGTAACTTATCTACGTGCGAGTCTAAATTCTCAGGAGTAAGTTTCGGTTCTTCAACATCACTCCCAAAATTTGCTACTCGATCTGGAACAGTTTCAGTCATCGGCATCCTCCATATTGGATTGTAAGGTTTGAATTTCCTGTTCAGCGATATTCAAACCTGCTATTTCACCCACTACCCTATGGTATTGTTCAAAATCTTGAATACTACCTGCGGCTAGTGTTTGTGCGAGAGCTTCTTTCCTCTCTCGATATTTACGGAGCAAATGCTCCGTTGCAACGATATAGTCCATTAATTACTTAATGTATCTATACCAAAGAAGTCCTTTGGTTTGACCGTAAGCAGCTTTGACTTTCGCCTTTTCGCCTACGACGTCACCCTCTGAATTAGTAATCACTTCCCCCGCTTTAACAGTCTTAGCTTGAGCAAACCCTTTGCCCGACGGAGTCGGAACTTTAGGATCTGGTCTATTCGTCTGTTTAGACGGTGAAGGGTACTTATCATTATCGTAATACTTACTCATTTTTTTCTCCTTTTCTTTTGACGTTTTTTAGCAGCTTTGGCTGCAGCTTTCCCTTTCTTTGTATAGGGATAATGTTTATTACCTACTTTTGGCATAATTTACTCCTTTTCTCTACTTTCCCGAACTGTTTTAACCAGTTCAGTATAGTTCTTTTCAGCGTCACGTTCGTTTCGCATTTCTAATTCTTGTAAATCAATCGCGGCTTTCGTGTCTTCTACTCTTTCTTTAGAATCCATCTTCTCACGCTCAATCTGTGCGTCTAAGTCTGCCTTCATTAACTCGGTTTCTTTATTACGCACGTCTTCCATTTCTTTCTGTGCTAACTGTTCTTTTTCTAACTGCAATTGCTGTTCAAACATTTGTCGCTGTGGATCAGGTGTTTGCATGGCTTCCGCTAAGGCTTGTTCTTGTCCTGTTACCATTTGAGTAGCTTCCGCGGCGGCTACCGCAATTTGACTTTCCACTTCAGGTGGAATAGGTTGTCCAGGAGGGGGTAATTGTATTCCTTGCTGTGCTAAAATCTGTTCAATCTGAATTCTATACTTCAAGGCGTTATGTTGTTGAATATGAGCTTGAAGTGCCGCACCCGCTTCGGGGTTTTCTGCGGTATTCGGATTTTGCAAAAATGCCACGTGTGCAGCAATATGCGCATCGTGATTCTGTTGCGGAAACGCTTGCAACGGAGACTGTAATAAAGAATTCATATTTTCTTGTACGGGATCCGTAGGAAGTGCTTCCGCTTCAGGGGGAAGAATTGCATTAATATCTTTTACGTTTAACGCCAAGTACATTTTACGATATGCCTCACGTAAGTCGTGTAATTCGGGAGCGGACTGCGCCATTTGCAATTGTGTTTGCGCTAACGTGATCCTTTGCGTCATACTGAAGATATTCGGGTCACTAACAGGAATTACATCCACGCTGTTGTCAAAATCTTGTTTAAATACGCTTTCCTGTGCTCCTTGTACTTGATACGGATATTCAGGGGGTAAAAACTCTCCAAAAACCCGTTTAAGAATTTTAAACTCTACTCGTTGCGCAAAATGCAACCGTTTGTGAATCGCGGACATTACGCGTTGCCCTTTCTCCAATAATGCTACCGTTGTTCCAACTGGGGCTTCCGTATTACCGTCGCCTGTGGGTTGCTCTACCGTCGCAGCAAATTGTTTGCCTGAATCCACTAAAGAAGCTAATAAACTCGTTAATGTTCCACTTGGATCCTTGTACGGTAACGGCATGAACGCATCGGTGAGTCTACCTCCTGGTACGTCCACGTCTCGCCACTCCCCTGGTTGAATAGGATCATCATGACGTTGAATGTTGAGTCCTCGAGACTTAAACCCTGCGGGTAAGTTGGAGAGAGTGCCCGCATCTATCAATTGACGCAAAATTGCCGTTACCGACTTAGTTAATCCGCCCATCATGTGAATAAGCCCAAACCCATAAAAGCCCAATCCTGGTAAAAATTTGTAATGGGTGAAATACTCAATTTTTTTCCGCATTGGGTCATCGGGATTGTAGTTTGGACGGATCGCTAAAATATCATCGGTGTCTTTACAGATAGTTACAATGTAAGGCAAGCCTAGACCTGTTTCTTCTCCGTTTTCGTCGGTATCTTCAAACCCTTCTAAGTCTAAATTTACATGAACTTCCAATAAGGTGTATTCTTCGTCACTGATCGTGCGAGAAATCCCTTGAAGCTTGTCAATCTTATCGTCCACTGTGGTATTTTCGACATTAGTAGAAGGGGGGCTCATTTCGATGTCTCGATAGAACCCAGAAAGCTGTAATTTGCGTAAATCGTTTTCCGCCATGTGAATTACGTGCGTAATTCGCGGAGCCGTTAGTAAATCAACGGCGTAATATGGCACTACGAGATCTTCTGCCTTAATAAAACGTGCCGTAGCCCGTCCTAAACTGGGATCGTAGTAAATTTTCTTAAATGCGGAGCCTGATAAGGGCAAATAAAACAATAATTGGTCCATTTCAGGGTCAAATTCCTCCATTTTGTAGGTAATTTGATAATTCATGAAATTTTTGACCCGATTTGCCTTTTCTATCTTGTCATCGCTAGAAAGTCCTAATATTTCAGTGTCAACGGGACCCCCTGGTGGTAATAACTCCTTGTAGGCTTGTGCCTGAAACTGGGTAACGGCTTCTGCGAGGATAGGATGGTGCACACCCGATGCCCCTACAAAAGGTTCGGAGCGATCTTCAATATTAATCCCTAATAAATCTAGCCCTTTGCTAAATGTTTCGAACCAATCGTCCCGTGAATCTAAATCTTCTTGATATTGTGACGTGAGTTCAGCAGCAATGGTATTTAATTCCCGCTCGTCTAACGTATCTGCTAAGTTTTCTCCAAATTCAACACTCCCGCCTGCACTAGGGTCGGAACCAATTACTGCGGAGCCGTCTGGCTGCATAAACACTTCCGTGTCTACCCCATTTTGTAGGGGTTCTTGCATAATTTCCAGTTCAATATCTTGGTCGCTACCTGGAATTACGTTTAAGGGGGATTTTTCAATAGCCATATTTACAAACTTTACTCTTTATTTCATTAATAATAAACCCATTGACGCGGGGCATAACTCTCTTCGTTCTCATAATCGGTACTTAACGCTAGGAAGCCACCCTCTCGAAAGCGAGCTAGGGCGAGAGTTGTAGCGTCTACGAGGTCGTCATTTTCACCGTTAGGAAAGTCCGAAACTTCTTCCATTAATTCTTCCCCAAAACGGTTTTCGGGCACCCAAATTCGCCCGTCTTGAAAAATTGGGCTTACCGAATTTAAACGGGCAATTTTATCTTGCCCTTTGGAAGGCGAAAAAGTATTCACAGGAATTCCTACGCGGCGTAGTTCCTGCACCAGTGGAATTCCTGAAGCTTTGGTTTCAATAATCACCGTATCGGGTTCCCAATATTCGTACAAACGCAACGCTTCGGCTTTTAATTCGGGAAAATCAAAACGCTCTTTAATGCAATCAATTAAAATTAAATGCGCTTCTCCGCCCGCGTACAAATCCTCCCCGATTTTGCCCTCAGGGTACCAAACACCCCAAGTGGTGATCGCGGTAAAATCCGCCCGCTCACTTTTCAAAAACGCCGTGTCGTAACTTTGAATGATATAATCGCACTTTGGCGGCTTTTCTTCATCCCAGATTTTAAACCACTCTTTCGGCACGATGGATATTCCTTCACCCGTGGGTCGTTGCATGTATTGCGACGCCCATTTGGAAGGACTTACGGAAGCCTTAATACTTTGTAGTTCGCCTAACGACCAGAAGTTTTCCCAAAGGGACTTGCCCGACGGCAATATCGCAGGAAACTCGATCACATGCCACTGATCCGCTTCGGAGTCTTGTGCCATCTTTTTAACCAGGCGTCCCGTTAAATCTTTCTTAGACCATCTCGTCATTACAATGACGATGGCTCCGCCTGGTTGCAACCTTTGTCGTGGACCCGCCATAAACCACTCGTAGGCTTCGTCCATGGCTTTGTCCGACATGGCGTCTTGCTCCGAATGGGGGTCATCAATAATGAACAAATCCGCACCCCTACCTGCCAGTGCGCCCCCAATCCCTGCGGCGTAATACTCCCCGCCTTGGCTAGTTAACCATTTACCCGCACTACGGCTGTCCGCTTTTAAAGAAGTATCGGGAAACAATTCTTGATAATCCTCACGGTCAATTAAATCCCTAACTTTACGCCCAAAATTGATGGCTAAGTCGGCGGTGTGGGTTGCTTCAATAATTTTTAATTTAGGGTTCTTGCCTAATAGGTACGCGGGGAACAAATGTGACGCAAATTCGGACTTCGTATGTCTAGGCGGCATGTTGATAATTAAGCGTTTTAATTTGCCCTCGGCAATTAGGTCAAACGCCGCTGCCATTTTCTGGTGGTGGTCTCCATTAATAAAGTCGCTCCAAATGGATTTAACAAACTGCATAAACGTGCTGGTGGATTGTTCCTGGAATTCGCGTTTACTGAGTTCTTCCAGTAAAACCGTAAACTCTTTAGCTTCGGCTTTGCCTAAATGGGAAAGGTCAATATTCTTAAGGGACTTAAGTTTATCCGCCTTGGTTTGTTCGGTCATATATTACTGCTTTAATAACTGTCTCAATCGGGCAGCTTCTTCTAGCATTTTATTAAAGTTTTTAGAAGGGGCTTCGCCCGCGTTTATCTTGGCTTGATCTATGCGTAATTCATCCTCTAAGAATTTTAAACGGTTGGTTTGTTGTTCAGTGAGTTTAGTTTGACGCACGTTATCCATATACGACTTAGTGCTTCTTCCTGTGGTGGTGGACGGAATGCCTCGACTAGGTAACTGTGCCCTTTCCGCATCGGAAATACCACCTGTGTTTCTAGTTCCTTTGGGGGGTGCGGGTCGAGGCGGACCCATAGGGGACTCAATATTGATGGGACCGCGTGGACCTTGTTTGGTTACAACGGGGTCTTTAATCTTAGGTAACGGAACACGTCCTGCCACGTCTGTGTTCACTCGTGCACCTGACTGCCCTATGGCTCGTCGCTCTATCTCCTTAAGTGTTTGGCTCACCATGTCGCCGCCCACGGCACCGTACGATTTATTAATGAGGGGTTTGCCTGCCTGCGCTAAACCAAGTCGTGCTGCCAACGTATTTGATCCTGGAATTGGTACCGCCAGTAAGCCTAGTATGCCCGCAATTTTCAAAGCGGTCCTGGCTTCGTCGGTATCGTAAAGTTCACGCTCCGCTTCCTGTTGTTCGAGCTGTTGATCAATCTGAAACTGTTGTTGATTCCCGACGTTTTCGGCTAACTCTTCAAATAACTGAGTAATTCGTCCTCCACTTTCTCGTTTTAAAGGTTTGTCTTCTCTGGCAAGACCATATGCTTCCCTGTCTTCTCGATCTCTGAAATCAGCCCTTAGTTGTTCTAACATTTCTTGTTCTAATTCTAATTGTGCTTGTCTTTTAAACTCTCGGTTCCTGGATTCACTAAACAGTTCTAATAATTCCAAAATTCCTTTGTTAACGGGAGTGCTAACTGCCGAGAGAGGATATCCAAGATTATTGTCATAATTGGCAAGATCCGTTTCCCAAATTTCTTTCCAAGAAGGAGCTTGGTAAGGCATACCCCCTTTATCGGGATAACTTCGTTGAATAAACGTGGGTCGTTCTATTTCGTCTGCGATGTCTTCAATTCTACTTGCCATAATCTAAAGTAAAGTAGTTAAACCCTTAAGAGGGATTCTTTGTGCGATCAATTCTCGCCTAGAATACCTAATCGTGTAAAGGCTTTTAATCCAGTTCATTTTCTAGTTCGGTTAAACGGGTCGGGTTTTCTGTTTCCTGTTCCTGTAGGTACTTTTCAAAATCGTTAATCATGGAAGGCAACACCTCCATAAGGTCATCCATATAATGATCTACGTCATCCTCCTTAGGGATAAAACCTTGAAGTGTATATTCTATTCTATCCCGCAAGTCTGAATCATCCAACTCACCTCCTCTTAATTTATGAGCGTACCCATAAGCTATAGCTTGGTCAATTGGTGTTGTTATTCTTTTTCCCGTTGCTCTTTGCAACTTTCTCCAGGCGTTATTTTTTGGAACGTATGACCTAAATCGTGCATCCGCAACCTTTTTATATCCAGAACGATCAGTAACTCTATGGGTAAACTCGTGTTTTATTGTGTCGTCTAAGTGACCTTCAGGGTCCTTAACTGAGTCAAGTTTTCTATATTGTATTCGGTCTACAGCAGGTGGATTTGCTGATCTAGAATATACCTCTGCTGAACGTTCATTTGCATAATTCTCCATATACTTACCTGCTGTTCCAGTTCCTAAACTACTTATGGGATCAGGAGGAGCTATATACAATGTATTGGCAGAACTTAAAGGTAAGCCCAGTTCTTTAGAACTTAATACTCGTCCTGAAATTTTTCCAGGATAGGATTTGGGTGGTGGGGACAACGCCCACTGGTTAAAAATCTCTGCCACGTCAGAAAATTCAGGATCAGCTAAACGTTTAGGATAGTTCGGATCACGATAACCTTCGCCCATCATGTTACTCAGTATCGCTTCGTCCGCTGCCAGTTTGCCGTGAGCTCTTTCTTCCAGGTCTAAAATACGTTCAGTGTATTCTTTGAGTAATTCTTCTTTTGATACTGTTTCAACACTCGGTTCAGAATGTCTAGGAGGAATCCAATACCCTCGAAAGGGTTTCTTTGACTGTGGCATTATTTAAAATTCTCGTCAAACATACGCACGACATTGTTCATGGTCATACGCCCGTGGCGTTTTTGATTCTGCGCGGCGGCACGGAGCTTAGGCATAATGGCTCGTAGTTCTTCCACCTGTTGCGGAGTTAATTTATGCGGGGACGCTCCGCCATCGGAAAAGCGGGCAATGTCCGTGTACACATTCCATTCATCAGGGTTACGGGTTTTAAAGGTGTTCTTTCTACCACCGCCCCGAATCTGAGTATATCCTGGTTTTTTAAAACCGCCGCCGTAAGTCTTACCCGCCATTTGCATAATGCCTGAATCTAATACGGGGTCTGCTAATTTGCCCAACTTCAGGGCTTTCGCGGGGGGCACGGCTAAGGTCGCAATATCAAAGATATTTTCCCAAGTGGACTTTTCTGTGGAAGGGAACATACTCAGGATAATATCCCCCATTAAAGTTCCTTCGGGTTCTTCTTCCTCGATTTCTGCAACGCGGTCGGTGGTCAACGGCTCACCTTCTGCGGCATCTATGCTTACTATATTCTTTCTAAAATCGGATAAATTCCTAGGATATCGATTATGTTCACCAACATACCACCCTATGTCATCAATCATCTGTTCCCCTATCGGTGATAATGATTTTGAATTTAACAGTTCCTCTAAAGGATTAATCCCTAAATCTAATTGTTCCTGACTCGGTTTAGGAATTACATTTAATAATAAATCAAACTCTGTTTCTATCTGTTGTTTAGAAACTGGATCTTTAGGATCTAATTCTACATCAGGATTATAGTTCCAATGAAACGCTCCCCCACTGTGCACGGGATAATCTTCTGCTTCAAATTCATCAGGGGTGTAATAATCACGTATCGTGTTACGAAAATGTCGTTGTTGTTTAGAAGTGAGCTTAGAAAACTCTTCTTGAATTTCTGCTAAACGGTCTTGTGCCATAAGTAAAGTTGTTATGTGTGTAACAGGTTTCACTAATATACACCGAAAAATATTTTTTGCAAAATTTTTTTAGGTAGGGAACCTAAACGAAAACTACATGCAAAAGCGAGGCAGGAACCAGGGGTGGGCGGACGGGACCCGCACGGCGGGCGTTAAGGGGGGTATACCCCTTTACTATAGGTTAGTAGTATATCGTTCAATAGAGTAGACGTATGACGCCTACAAGGGTATGTATAGGGGTTAGGGTAAGGGTACTAATTACAGGCACAAAAAAGGGGTAGCTAATGAGCTACCCCTTAGATGAGTTAAGTTAACTAACCAGTCTAACCAGTTCTAGTTTACCCTTCTTAGATGACCACTCTTTACTGCCTAACATTCTAGGGAAGTAGTGAGCAATAATCTTACTAGGTGTTTGCTCGTAAGCTTCACCATTACTATGTCCCCAGAACTGCTGACCTTCTGACTTAGTAGCAAAGTCATTAAGCTGACCTATAGTAGCTTGACCGCCTAACTCAAACAGATAGTTAAGAACTAGCTGTACTTGTCTAGGGGCTTGGCTATAAGATGCTTCAGCGTCAGCACCTATGCAAACAAGCAAGTTAACAGACACCCCACCACTAGACGCAGTAGGAGTAAAAGGATTAGTAGTAGCTTCCTTTATAGCTTTCTTTATTTTATCTACCATTATTAACCTCTTTGGTTTAACACTAAGACTTAATTGCCTTAGTAAGGTGTATTGTACAGGAAACTACTTTACTTTAGTACCCCCTAAGCTAACTAATTTACTATTAGTTTAATAACCTAATAAATCCTAAAATCCTTAAAATCGTTGTAAAATCCTAAATCCCTCGCTCGGTGTAAATCCCTCGCTCTATGTATAACTGGTGTGGGCGGGTGGGTCGCAGAGCGACCGAGCGATAGAGTAGAGTAGAGCGATAGAGTAGAGCGATAGAGTAGAGCGATAGAGTAGACCGAGCACAAAAAAGGGGACCGAAGTCCCCTAATCCGTAAGCGTCCCGCTTAAGTCACGGTAATGAAACCCTCCTTAATCAGTCTACGTCTGTAGTGATTAAAGATTTTCCCTGGTGTCTGGACCGTCTCTAACCCGACCGCGTCTAGTGCGCTGTTAAGCCCTGCCGCGTCCTCGCCGCAAATTTGACGGATAGTCAATTTGTGGTCTTTAGCCGCTGCTAAGCACTCGATAACTTTCTGTGCTTGGGGAGCCAGTTCACCCGCTCCGCTCGTGGTTAGTAACTGAACTACTGCGTTTGAATTGATACTACCTGACGCAGCTGCTTTAAAGTTAGTATCTATCTTTTGTTTTTCCATTTTTCTTTCTCCTTTCTTTATGGTTAAACTCGTAACTACCTAGTTACGAGGGGAAAGTATAACCCAGATTGGTACCAAAGTAAAGCAGTATAAAGAAGCAGACAAACTGTATCAGTTTGTAAACTTAAACCGCAGTTTTAGTTCATATTTGGATATGGGTCAGGGTTAGGGGAAGGGTCGCGTAGCGACCGACGGATAGATTGATAGAGTAGACCGAGTAGAGTAGATTCAACTCTTAACGAAATCGCCTTCGATCACGTTCGTCTGCGCGCGCTTCTTAATTAGTTCTTCGAGTCGAGTGAGTATGTCGTCCTTGGACATCAAATCGATCTTTGCGGTCAGTACCTCGCGTCTATCGATGTAGAGTCCCCCCGCCTTCCCCCGATGGACCTCGGCAGTTATTGCAGCAGCAATCTGCCCTTGGTCCTTTGCCTCCTCTCGGAGGTCATGGAGAGTCCCTAAATGGCTCTCCAGAGAAATAGCATCTCTTTCTGAGGCTGCTATTTCCAACTCTATGAGGTAGTTTCGTACAAGTGGGTTATGATTGAGTAAAACACTGCCTTGTGTCTTAGCACCCTTGCGGTCTTTAGTGTAACCCGCTTTGATAGCGGAATCCGTAGCGGTTTGTCCCTTTAAATATTCTCTGCAAAACTTCTTTTGTTTCGAGTTGAGTGGTTGCCAGGTCTTACCCTTGTCATCGATGTAGGCTTTACCGTCCTCCGTCGGAACAAGTGGGGTATAAGTCAGCTCTCTCATAAGCATCTCCGATTTCTAATAGAGTTATTAGAATACTAATAGAATTTAAAGAAATTATATACTTTTTCTCGTGCCCTCTAGTGAATCTTACCCTAGTTTCTAATAGAGTAATAGAATTCTATTAGTTTTGAAAAACACCACAATCCAATGACCAAGAGCCTTTTAGCTCCATTCTATTAGTTTATTAGAGTTATTAGTAGTTTTGCGAAAGTTTTTTCAAAAACTTTTTTAATTTTCAGATAAACAATACAATAACAAAAAACCCACCAATCTATCCGACTGATGGGTTCTTCTTGGGAGAGACTGTTATAGGTTCGCTATCTCCTGTAGAGTTTCCTCTACTTTATTTTCTGTTAAATGACCCAGCACGTCATCTGTGATTGGTGTATCGTAAGTAATATTTCCCTCACGATCAAGAACTGCTAGTTCCCACAGTCCCCTTACAAATCCATATGATCCAGTCCACATCACCACGCTCGCACCCATTCCATTCGGAAATTTGTATAGCTTTTGTATACCTCCTTCTGGATGAGCTCGCACTTCAAGTGTATTTTTCTTAGTAGTCATACGCCCCACTCCTCTCCAATTTGATCTGTTCCTCTTCCGCGTAGTCGCTTCCGAACAGTGCTTTGTTGTCGCGGTAGGTCTCCGCGTCCCGCTTCCCTGCGTTATACTCCGCGTCCATTCGTGCCATCTCGGCTTCGGCTTCCGCCCTATCGTAGGCTTCGTTGCCTCGTTCCGCCGAGCAGTCCAGGTGCTCCCACACCTTATAGAGTCCGTAAGTCGCCCACCTCACCATTTCCTCATCTACTGGGATCGGCTCCCCGCAGGTCATACAGGTCCCTGTGTAGGGTGCCGTCGTATATTCGACTGGGAATGCGTCGCTGTTGTGGTGGTGAAAGTCGTAGACCTCCTCTCCTAACTCGACTCTGATGAAAAACTCTAACTCGTCTCCCTTATCGATGTTGTACTTATCCCTTACCTTTTTCTCTAATCTCCTTCTTAGAGGGTTATCTTCTTGCCATATTGCCATTTCTCTCTCCTTTCTTATTTATGGTTAAAATCGCTTTACGCGTATATATATATTATAAAGTAGAGCCTTGCGAGTTTAAAGCAGCCCTACCAAAACGCAAGCCACGCTAGGCAAAGCCGTTAACTTTGCGGAGCATCCTAAGCTCGTCAATTGCGCAGCGTATCACCTCGTCCTCGATTTCGCCAAATCCTGGACGGTCTTGCCTGATTGAGTTCTCGAGCAGGGTTTTAACTAACAACTCGGCTCGGTCTATTTTTGGTTGAGTGACATAGTCATCTTTTATATATGTTTTCATTTTACTCCCACCCCGCTTTTTTCTCGTGGCGCGTAATCCCTTCAACTGGATAACCGTGTCCGTCGTACTCATCTACCTCGTGTATCACGTATCGGTATTTCTCGTCTTCGTAGTGGTAGAGTGTAAACGCTCGTCGCTTCCCTCCTATGCAGGGTTCTTCGAACACCTTCGTAACATCGTCGCGTAGAGTCGCGTAGTCCCCGTAAATGCTACTTGGTTCGATTAATGCGGGCGGTAGGTAACTGTCCATCCCACGGTTCTCGTCAGGAATCCACACCTCAACCGAGTATTCAGGTGCCACGTCGCTGTAGGCATGTTCTATCTTTACCCACTCGCCGCAGACTATCAGTTCTTCGACCCCCTCCGTATCTTCCATCCAATCGTAGGTTTTCGCCAACTCGGCTTTTTCTACAATTAATTTATGTTCTCCCATTACTCCTCCTTATTAAAGATCTCTTCAAAGCGGTTTTCGGCGAGTTCTTTTACTAACTCTCTAACCTTATCCACTTTGGACTGGTCTTCTTCATGATGATGCCTTCGCGTTAAGTACCAGAGCTGACCCACTCCGATACTTTGGGTCCATTGTTTAACATACTCCTCTTTGGTAAAGATTCGTTCTTTCTCCTTACCTAAGAAGGTGTCGATGATTGTAATAGTTCTTTCTGCCATTACTCCTCCTCCACAACTTTATCTAACCTTATTACTGTGCTCATATGCATCGGTGCCACGTGTCCATCCAAACAAATCACGTAGTTCGTTACATAAGTATATTCATCATCAATATAGGTCGTTGTTTGTAACCCGTCTTGCCAATAAGGGAAGGTTCCGTCTTTCACCATAGGCGACGTATCAAGTAGGTCTTTGTCATCCCAAAAGGGTGAGCCTGGGTGCAACTCCTCCCCTAAATAAGCTACCGAATGGT